>FTDB01002267.1_pt1 | contig 64015 bp, 61 predicted proteins | sample 1639741 | NCBI WGS metagenome assembly FTDB01 (sample SAMEA3914869, study PRJEB12502) | metagenome | biome: forest; material: soil | place: USA | collected 2012-03-12 | depth 0.1 m | reverse complement strand
CCTGCTGACCGCCCAGATCAAGAACCAGGATCCGCTGTCGCCGATGGACACCACCCAGTGGACCAACCAGCTGGTGCAGTACTCCTCGGTCGAACAGCAGCTCAAGGCCAACGGCTATCTCGAACAGCTGGCCAATGCCAACACCGCCAATTCGATGAACGCGGCGGTCAGCTATATCGGCAAGACGGTTTCAGCCGACCAGCCCAACGCGACACTGGCCAACGGTTCCGCCAGCTGGGACTACGCGCTGGCGGCCCCGGCCAGCGACGCCACGCTTACCATCAGCGACGCCCAGGGCAATACCGTCTGGAGCGACAAGGCGCCCGACCTGACCAAGGGCCTGCACACCTTCACGTGGGACGGCAAGACCAGTTCGGGCCAGCAACTGCCCGACGGCGACTATACGCTCAAGATCACCGCCACCAACGGCACTACCGCCATCGATGCCGGCGTCGGCGTCTCCGGCGTCGTCACCTCGGCCCTGAGCGACGGCACCTCCGTCGTCCTCAAGGTCGGCAACACCTCCGTTCCCCTCGCCAGCGTCACCAAGGTTTCCTAACCACATCTTCCGGGAGTTTTCACCATGAGTATCAACCGCGCCATGCAATCCGGCGTCACCGCCCTGGCCGCCAATTCGGCCGCGCTCGCCACCATCTCGAACAACATCGCCAATTCCAACACCACGGGCTTCAAGCGCGTTCTGACCAACTATACCGACCTGGTCTCCGGCACCTCGACCAAGACCATGTACGGCGGCAACGGCGTCACCACCACCACCCAGCAGACCCTGACCGACCGCGGCGAGCTGAATTCGTCGACGGCGGGCTACAGCCTCGGCATCGACGGCCAGGGCTTCTTCGTCACCTCCGACAGCTCGAACCCGGTCGACGCCAGTTCGCCGCTGTTGTTCACCCGCGACGGTTCGTTCACCACCGACACCAAGGGCTATCTCACCAACTCGGCCGGCCTCTATCTCGAAGGCTGGACCGCCGACACCAGCGGCAATATCGACACCTCGTCGACCGACGTCACCAAGCTGGGGCCGATCAACGTCTCCAATATCGCCAACGCGCCGGTCGCCACCACCGCGGCCACCTTCAAGGCCAATGTCGATTCGGCGACGCCGGTTTCGACCGCCATCACCGCCGGCACCTATAACGCCACGACCGCCGCCGGGGCGATGTCGACCTACAACGCCAGCACCAACACCGGCACCAAGCCCGACTCGACGATTTCGATGAACATCTCGGATTCTCTGGGCCAGGAGCATACGGTCACCATGTCGCTGCTCAAGAAGGGCGTCGACACCACCTCGGGCTCGCCGACCTTTGGCGAGACCGTATGGGACTACGAAGTCTCTTCGCCCGACATCAATGACGGCGCCGGCCTTGGCCAGATCGCCACCGGCACCCTGGCCTTCAAGACCGACGGCTCGCTCGATACCGCCAAGTCGACCACCAACGGCGGACCGTTCAACACTTCGTTCGCCATCGCCGCTTCCAATTCGGGTACGACGCCGGCGTGGAACGATTCGATCGGCGCGGCCGGCCAGACCTTCAGCCTGGGCCTGTCGGGCGCCGCGCCCGCCAGCGCCATCACCCAGCTGGCCGGCGATTCCACCACCACCTCCATGTCGGCCAACGGCACCGAATTCGGCGCCCTGACCAAGGTCGAGATCGGCAATGACGGTGTGGTGACGGCCATCTACAACAACGGCGACACGCGTAAGCTGGCCCAGGTTGCGCTGGCCACCTTCATCAACGCCAACGGCCTGACGCCGGTTTCGGGCAACGCCTTCCAGGTCTCGACCGCCTCGGGCGGCTTCTCGCTGAAGCAACCGGGTTCGGGTGGGGCGGGGGAATTGCAGCCCGACACGCTCGAAGCTTCGACCGTCGACCTGGCGCAGGAATTTACGGGCCTGATCACCACCCAGCGCGCCTATTCGGCGGCGTCGAAAATCATCACGACCGCCGATCAGATGCTGCAGGAACTTCTGACGATCAAGCAGTAAATAAAGCTTAAATAATCAATATTAACCGGCATTAAGGTTTAAAGCGTGGCGTTTACCAAACTGAATTGAGTATTAACAACCTTTAATATCTAACTTAAGGCAAAATTTACCTAGCCAATTAAGCGGATATTAGAAGCCGTCGTGTAGATTGCTCACTATCAGTGATGGTAAAAAGGCAAAATGCCATGCTTCAAGAACAACGCCGCGACAGCAAGGGCGAAAAATACGTGATTGGTCCCACGGGTGCAAAACTGACCCTCAACGACCTGCCGCCTCCGGGCACGGGCCGCTGGGTCATCCGCCGCAAGGCGGAGGTGGTTGCCGCGGTGCGCGGCGGCCTGCTGAGCTTCGACGACGCCTGCGATCGTTATTCGATCACGTCGGAGGAATTCCTCGGCTGGCAGAAGGCCATAGAAAGCCACGGCATGGCCGGCCTCCGCACCACGCGGATCCAGCAGTACCGCTAAGATTTCTTATCCCTGCCTGAAATTTCCGATTTCGGGGAGGGGGGCCGCACGAGCACGCCATCGCCAGATGGCAAGCGAGATGTGGAGGTTGGGCGACATGCTTCCGCCGGCCGATTTACCTTGCCGGATGCTCGTGCTCCCAGCGCGGCCATCCGGCGAAGTCGTTTCCGGTCAATGTTGCCGGCATAGCGTTGTTTTTCGTAACGCGCGCAAACCTTTCACGTTTTTCGCTGCATTCCATCCAGTATCTTAAGCCCGCATTAACCCGACACTGGGAAATTACTGCCTAGTGACGGGCGAAGAACGAACTTCGCCCCTTTTCAGTGATGGGGCAGAGGCGCAGTGGAGTCTTTCTTCAACGGCTTGCAGAGGTTCGGGATCGGCCGGCTCACCGCCATCCTGGGCGCAGCCGGCGGCATCGCCGCCGTCATCGCCATGGTCGTGCTGCACGTTGCCGCCCAGCCCCAGGTGCCGGCGTGGTCGAACCTCGACCTCAAGGAAGCGTCCGAAATGACCGCCGCCCTCGACCAGGCCGGCATCAAATATACGACGACCGGCGACGGTTCCACCATCATGGTCGACCGCGACAAGCGCGACAAGGCGCGCATGCTGCTGGCCGGCAAGGGCCTGCCGACCTCGGGCAGCGTCGGCTACGAAATCTTCGATAACGCGCCGGCCCTGGGCCAGACCGAATTCGTGCAGAACCTCGACCAGCAGCGCGCACTGGAAGGCGAACTGGCGCGCACCATCCGTACCCTGCAGGGCATCGATTCGGCGCGCGTTCACCTGGTCATGCCCAAGCGCGAACTGTTCGACGACGATGTTGGCCAGCCGACCGCCTCGGTGGTCATCGGCCTGTCGAACGGCGATATCAGCGGCGAATCGGTGCGCGCCATCCGCAACCTGATCGCCGGCGCCGTGCCCAACCTGAAGCCCGACAACGTCACCGTGGTCGACGACCGCAACCACCTGCTGGCGGCGGGCGGCCAGGACGACGACGCGCTCGACGGCGCCGGCGCCGCGCACAAGTCCGAGGTCGAGGCTTCCTATCGCAAGCAGGTGACCGACATCGTCGAAAGCGTCGTCGGTCCGGGGGCGGCGCGCGTCATGGTGACGGCCGACCTCGACCCGACCTCGACCACCGCCGAAAAGGTCCAGTACGATCCCGACGGCACCGGCCCGATCGTGCGGTCGACCCAGACCTCCGATTCGAAGGACGTCAACAACGCGCCCGACGGCGGCGGCCAGACGACGGCCTCGTCCAACATCCCCAACGGCACCGGCCAGTCGGCGACCTCGTCGTCGGCGATCTCGCAGAGCGGCACCACCACCGAGACGACCAACAACGAAATCTCGACCCTGAAGACGACCACCGTCACGGCGCCGGGCGAAATCCGCAAGCTCAACATCGCGGTCGTGGTCGACGGCATCGAAACCCCGGCCAAGAACGGCAAGGGGCCGGATACCTATACCCCGCGCTCGACCGACGACATGCAGAAAATCCACGATCTCGTCGCCGCCGGCGTCGGCATCGACACGACGCGCGGCGACCAGTTGCAGGTGCTCAATGTCCGCTTCAACCACGACGATGTCTCGGGTGTCGGCACGGCCGCCAAGGCGCCGCTGTTCGATTTCGACAAGAACGACATCATGCGCGCCGCCGAAATGGGCGTGCTGTTCCTGGTGGCCCTGCTGACCATCTTCCTGGTCGCCCGGCCGCTGCTCAAGTTCATCAACGGCGCCGGGCCGGCCGGCGGTTTCGCCGGCGGCCAGCCGGCTCTGGCCGGAGCCGGGGCGGGCGGCGGTTCCCTGCCTGCCGGCATCGGCGCGCCGCAGCTCAACTATGCCGCCGCCGACAATATCGCCGCCACCGGCCTGGTGCCTTCGGCCGAGCAGGAGCAACGCATCGATATCGCCCGCATCGAAGGCCAGGTGAAGGCGTCGTCGGTCAAGAAGGTGTCGGAATTCGTCGACCGCCATCCGGAGGAGTCGGTGTCGATCCTGCGCGCCTGGCTCCACGATTCGTAGGTGGCAACCGTGGTGCGCAAGAATATCATCGACGATCCCAAGCGGCTGAGCGGCGTGGAAAAGGCCGCCGTGGTGCTGCTGGCGCTCGGCGAAGACCACGTCATGCTGTGGCAGGCCCTCGACGAGGAGGAGATCAAGGAAATCTCGCAGGCCATGTCGAGCCTCGGCACGGTCGCCTCCAACGTGGTCGAGGAACTGCTGGTCGAATTCGTGTCCGGCATGTCGTCGTCGGGCACGATCATGGGTTCGTTCGAACAGACCCAGCGCCTGCTCGGCTCCTTCCTGCCGCCCGAAAAGGTCGAGGCGCTGATGGAGGAAATCCGCGGCCCGGCCGGACGGACGATGTGGGACAAGCTCGGCAACGTCAACGAGGCGGTGCTGGCCAACTACCTGAAGAACGAATACCCGCAGACCGTCGCCGTCGTGCTGTCGAAGATCAAGGCCGACCACGCCGCCCGCGTGCTGTCGTCGCTGCCGGAAGACTTCGCGCTCGAATGCGTGCAGCGCATGCTGCGCATGGAGCCGGTGCAGCGCGAAATCCTCGACAAGATCGAGCAGACCTTGCGCGTCGAATTCATGTCCAACCTGGCGCGGACATCGAAACGCGACAGCCACGAACTGATGGCGGAAATCTTCAACAATTTCGACCGCCAGACCGAAAGCCGCTTCGTCGCCGCCCTGGAAGAACGCAACCGCGAGTCAGCTGAACGCATCCGCGCCCTGATGTTCGTGTTCGAGGATCTGTCGAAGCTCGATCCGGGCGGTGTGCAGACCCTGCTGCGCGCGGTCGAGAAGGATTCGCTGGCCCTGGCGCTCAAGGGTTCGTCGGACAGCTTGCGCGACATGTTCATGTCCAACATGTCCGAACGCGCCGCCAAGATCATGCGCGACGACATGGAATCGATGGGACCGGTGCGCCTCAAGGACGTCGACGCCGCCCAGATGGCCATGGTCCAGGTGGCCAAGGACCTCGCCGCCAAGGGCGAAATCATGCTGGCGGGCCAGGGAGGCGACGATGAACTCATCTATTAAGTTATTGGCGCCGCCTTCAGTTTTCGCCCTCCCCATTCATGGGGAGAGGGGACCGCGGCTTGCCGCGGTGGGCGGGGCTATGGACGGTGGAATGGCCCCTTCCGACATCTCGCTTTCGCTCGATGCCACCTCCCCCATAAATGGGGGAGGCGAAAAGGCGCGTTACCGAGGGAGGCGTCATGTCCTCTAGCCCGCTTCCGCACAAGAAGTTCGAGTTCGGCACCGTCTTCGGCGACGGCGGCCACGTCATCGCCACGCCGCCGCCACGCGAAAAGAAGTTCTTCACGCCCGAAGAGGTCGAGGCTGTCCGCGCCAAGGCCTATGCCGAAGGTGAAAACTCGGCCCTGGCCCGCGCGCAACTGGCCCAGGCGGCCGCCGTCCAGGCGCTGGCTGACGCCGCCCACAGCGGCCTGTCGGGCCTGACTGACGCCATCCATGCCCACAAGGACGCCGCCGTCAAGCTGGCCCTGGTCTGCGCCCAGAAAATCGCCGCCGAGGCGCTGGAGCGCTTCCCCGAAGCGCCGGTCCATGCCGCGCTCGAAGCCCTGGGCCAGGAGATCGAACTGGCGACGCGTCTGGTTCTTTTTGCCCGCGATCCGTCCGAGGAACTGAAGGCCGGTGCGCAGGAAGCCGCCATGCTGGCCGGTTTCGGCGGCGCCATCCAGTTCCGCGACGCCCCCGCCATGCCTGCGGGCGCCTTCCAGGCGGTGTGGAATGACGGCCGCGCCGAATTCAATCCGCAGCAGGTCTTTGAAGCCCTCGAAGCCGCGCTCAAAGAGGCTGTCGAGGCCGACAAGTACCATCAATCACGGGCGCATGCCGCGCCGCATAGTCATTAAGGAGGCCCACCGGCGCGGCTCCTGCTGCGGCGGCCCTTCAAAGGAAAAAAGCGATGGCCGATCTGGGTCTGGAAGATTTCGAGGACACCGGCGTTCCCGCCGCGGCGCCCGACGACGAAGGCGAAAAGGCGGCCGCTGACCTGGCGCCGGTCTTCGACGTGCCGGTCAACATCTCGGCGGTGCTCGGCAAGTCCTACATGTCGGTGCAGCAATTGCTGAAGCTGGGCCAGGGCAGCGTGCTGGAACTGGACCGCAAGGTCGGCGAGGCGATCGATATCTATGTCAATAACCGCCTGGTGGCGCGCGGAGAAGTGGTGGTCGTGGACGACCGCCTCGGCGTCACCATGACGGAAATCATCAAGAGTGAGGATGCGAACTGATGAGACTTCTCGTCGTTGGAAAACTGAGCGGCCAGCTTTCGGTCGCGGTCAAGATGGCCATGGACACGGGCGCCAAGGTCGCCCACGTCGAAACCTGCACGGCGGCGACCGAAGCCCTGCGCAGGGGCCAGGGCGCCGACCTGCTGATGGTCGATTACGAGCTCGACATCAGGTCGCTGATCGAGGCCAACGAGCGCGAGCATATCTCGGTGCCGGTGGTGGCGTGCGGCGTCAATCCCGAACCGCGCAAGGCAGCCTTCGCCATCAGCCAGGGCGCCAAGGAGTTCATCCCGCTGCCGCCCGATGCCGAACTGATCGCCGCCGTGCTGTCCGCCGTTTCGGACGACGCCCGCCCGCTGATCACCAACGACCCGGCGATGCAGGCCGTGCTCAAGCTGGCCGACCAGGTGGCGGCGTCCGACGCCTCGATCCTGATCACCGGCGAATCCGGCGTCGGCAAGGAAGTGATGGCGCGCTACCTGCACGAAAAGTCGCGCCGCGCCCAGCGTCCGTTCATCAGCGTCAACTGCGCCGCCATTCCCGACAACCTGCTCGAATCCGAGCTGTTCGGCCACGAGAAGGGCGCCTTCACCGGCGCCATGGCAAGGCGCATCGGCAAGTTCGAGGAAGCCGACGGCGGCACCCTGCTGCTCGACGAAATCTCGGAAATGGACGCGCGCCTTCAGGCCAAGCTGCTGCGCGCCTTGCAGGAGCGCATCATCGACCGCGTCGGCGGCGCCAAGCCGGTGCCGGTCAATATCCGCGTGCTGGCGACCTCGAACCGCAACCTGGCCGCCGCCGTCAAGGACGGCACCTTCCGCGAGGACCTGCTCTATCGCCTCAACGTCATCAACCTGGCCATCCCGCCGCTGCGCGAACGTCCGGCCGATATCGCCGCCCTGTCGGATTATTTCGCCAAGAAGTATTCCGAAGCCAATGCGATCACGCTCAAGCCGATCTCGCTCGAAGCCAAGCGCCGGTTGCAGGCCCATCCGTGGCCCGGCAATGTCCGCGAACTGGAAAACGCCATGCACCGCGCCGTGCTGCTGTCGAGCGGGAGCGAGATCGACGCCGACGCCATCCGCTTGCCCGACGGTGCACCGCTCAATCCGGTGGCGCCGATCGGCGCGGACTATGTCGGCCGCGTGTCACTGGCCGCCGAATCCGCAGCGCGCAGCTTTGTCGGCTCGACGGTCGCCGAGGTCGAGCAGAAGCTGATCATCGACACCCTGACGCACTGCTTCGGCAACCGGACGCACGCCGCCAATATCCTCGGCATCTCGATCCGCACCCTGCGCAACAAGCTCAACGAATATTCGGCCGCCGGCATCGCCGTGCCCGCCCCGCAGTCGGGAGCGAGCGCGGCTTAACAGCTCATCCTCGCCGTGTTAGCTTTTCGCCATGTGGAAGCGCATCGCCATTTACGGAAGCCTGCTGGCTGCGGGGACCCTGGCCCTGCAATGGCTGGATTATCGCAGGCTGGCGCTCGGTCATGCCGGCGATATCTACCTGTTCCTGATCGCGGCGGCGTTCCTGGCGCTGGGTGTCTATCTGGGCGCGCGCCTGTTCGCGCGGCCGGCCGCGGTGCCCTTCGACGGCAACCCGAAGGCGCTGCAAAGCCTGGGCATCAGCCCGCGCGAACTGACCGTGCTCAACGAACTGGCGGCCGGCTATTCCAACAAGGAGATCGCGCGCCGGCTCGACATTTCGCCCGATACGGTGAAGACCCACGTGGCGCGGCTGTTCGAGAAGCTGGAGGCGAAGCGCCGCACCGACGCCATCAACAAGGCGCGCCAACTGGGCATCGTCAAATAGGCGATTTGGGCCCAATCACCCTTTCGGGCGATGGACGAACGGCATGGACGTGCGCCTGATGACAGGGCACCTTCCACTTACGGAGACATTCCATGTTCAAATCCATCCTCATCTACGGCGTCCTGTCCGGACTGGTCGCCGGCATCGTCCTGTCGATCTCGACCATCGTCGGCACCGGCGGCCACGGTTCCTACGCCATGGCGGTCGGTTACCTGACCATGCTGGTGGCGCTGTCGGCCATTTTCCTGGCGGTCAAGCGCCATCGCGACGTCGATCTCGGCGGCGTCATCAAATTCTGGCCGGCGCTGGGCATGGGCCTCGGCATCAGCGTCGTGGCCGGTATCCTTTATGTCGCCATCTGGGATATTTCGTGCGCCATCGCCCATATGGACTTCGCCGGCGAATACGCCAAGGCCATGCTGGCCCAGCAACAGGCCAGGGGCGCCAGCGCCGCCGATATCGCCCGACTGTCGGCCCAGATGGACGCCTTCAAGGCGCAATACGCCAACCCGCTCTATCGCTGGCCGATGACCTTCATCGAGATCTTCCCGGTCGGCGTGCTGGTGTCGCTGATCTCGGCGGCCCTGCTGCGCAATCGCCGCTTCCTGCCGGCAAGGGCTTAGGCCGTCCGGCGCCGGTCGTGGTCCCAGACCGCCCAGCCGAGGATAGCCACCAGGCCCCATCCGCCCCAGATGCCGAGCGCGGTGATATAGGTGAAGGTGTCCATCTTCGGCGACAGCGCGGCCAGGTGCGTCAGCACGTCGTTGAGCTGAAACGCCGCCAGGACGACCGTCCACAGGCGGCGCGACCACAGCGACAGCCAGGTGAAGGCGACCAGCACCGCGCTATCTATGGCGAAGAGAACGTAATGGATGCCGTGCTGGGCGCGTTCGATGTGCAGGTAGACGGCGAGCAGGGTCAGGAGCCACCCCGCCAGCAGGATCGCCCCGCCGCGACGTTCGACCGGGCCACCGCGCCAGAAGGCGGCCGCGCAACAGGCGGCCATGGCAAGATCGCCGCCATAGTTCCAGATCCAGTGGGCGATCAGCCAGCCGTCAGGCATCGGCGGTTTCCGGAGCGGCCTCTGGCAAGGTGATGGCGGCCCTCCGTCCTTCGGGAGGGCCGCCACGCCGGAAAGCGAACGCGTCGCAGACCGCAGCCGCCAGGTTCCCCCCATGGTCCCCGATCAGATGCGCGATGCCCCACCTCTTCATCCGGTTCGCCTCCCTGCGTGAACCGCGTGTTCCCCCCGGACACGCCCCGCCGCTCAAATCGCACCACCGGCGCGCAGGAAGCCCTGAAGAGCATTCATGGCGCCGAGGGCCGCAGCGATCAGCCCGGTCGCCAGCAGGGCCGAAACGACGGCGACCGCGACGATCAGGGCCAGCCACTGCAAGGGATTGAGGCTGTCGAGCCGCGCCTGGAGGTCCCCCCGGACCGGCGCAGACGACACCTTTCCCTGCGGCAGGTGTTCACGCGTGGACGATGCCGCCGGTTGTAGCGTTTCGTCCATCGTCCCCGGCGGACGATGTCCTTCGGGGACGATGCCGTGTTCGGCCTCGTACGTCGTCACCAGGCGGGCGGCTTCGCGCGAGGTGGCGACGCCCAGGCGGCGCCGGGCGGCATCGGTATGGGTCTTGACGGTGCGCTCGCTGATGCCGAGCTCGCGGGCGATTTCCTTGACCTGCAGGTTGCGGGCGACGAGGCGGAGAATCTCGCGCTGGCGTGGCGTCAGCGCCTGCACCGCCAGAATCCTGTCCTCGGTCATCCTGATGCCCCGGCTACGCTAACTCTGGGGTAAATACCGCTGGAATCAGCGAAAAATCAAGGGCTTTCAGTGCGCGGCCGTTGTCGTGGCAGCGCCCTGGGCGCGTGCTTCCGACAGCAGGGCGGAACAATTGGCGTCCTTGGCGAGGTCGAGCCCGAGGAACGGGATGATGGAATGGAAGATCGCCGCCAGGCCGGTCTGGGCGATGGCCGGCCCGGCATTGATGCCCAGCGTCGGCGCCGCCATGTGGCCGCCGATGATGATCGGAGCGTTGACGCGGATCAGGCGGAACTTCTTCGGCTTGCCCTTGAAGACAAACTTCATGCTTTCGTCATTGAGGTTGATGCGGCCGCTGCCGGTCACCAGCACCACGCCGGTATCCAGGGTGATGTTGCGCGTCTGCATGACGCCGTTCTGGATCTGGAAGTCGGCGATGGCGCAGCGCACGTCGGTCTGGTGCGGGTTCTTGGCCAGGTACAGGAACAGGCCCTTGCTGGCGTCGACGCCAGCCAGTTCGGCCAGGCTCTGGCGCAGGGTGCCGGCGGGCATGACCACGGTCAGGTCGCCATTGGCGCTGGAAGCCGCGTCGTGGACCGAATGGCCTGTCCCCGAAGCACGCACCCGGGCATTGACCGTGCCTTCGACCGGCTTTGAGCCCTGGAAGGCCGGCACGAAATCCTGGATGCCGAGACCGGTGACGCGCATGTCGACGGCGTTCTGCTGGACGGCGCCGCGCGCATCGAGGCGCGCCGTGCCGGTCAGGTGGCCTTGCGGGAACATGAAGTCGATCGGATCCAGCACCAGCAGGCCGTGGTCCAGCGTCACGCCGAGATTGACCTGGCGCAGCGGCACGCTGGTGGTGCGCACCGACAGGGCACGGTAATGCACCTTGGCATCCATGCCGCGCACCCGTTCGACATCGAGCGGCGCGTCGGGCAGCAGGCGGCGGGCGGGCGTTACGGCATCGGGCGTGGCGGTCAGTTTCGGCGCGCTTGGCGCATTGGCGGCGGTGGCGCCGAACAGCGAGCCCAGGTCCTTGAAGTCGAGCACTTTGGAACGAAGATCGCCGGTCAGGTCGGGACGGCCATGATCGCGGGTATCGACCTTCAGCGCGCCTTCCAGGTCGCTGCCGCCGACGCGGCCATTGATGGCGTCGATGTTGTAGACCATGCCGCTGCGCGTCACATTGGCGGCCAGCGAATAGCGCGGCGTGTCAGGCAGGGTCAGGCCGGTGAGGTAGTAAAGATCGGCCAAGTTGCTGCCGCTGAGCGTGACCGCGCCCTCCAGCTGGCCGAGATTGAACGGATGGACGACACGGCCGTTGGCTGTGATGTGCGTATCGCCGGCGCGAACATCCATGTTGAACGGATAGGGCACGGCCGAGCGCACATTGAGCAGAGGACCGCCGGTGGCGTTGAGCGCGAAGACATTGCCGTTGAGACTGCCATTGCCCACCAAAGCAAAAGCGGTGCGGCCGGAATCGGCCTTTTCATGGGCATTGACGGTGCCGGCAAAGTGCAGTTTCCGCTGCACGCTGTTCACGTCGAGATGGCCGTCATTGATGATGAAGTTGCGGATCAGCGGCAACTGGACCGGCTTGCCCGCGTCGGCGCCGTTGCTGAAGTCCCAGTTGGCGTGGCCGGCCTGATCCTGGAACAGCACGACGGTCGGCTGGTCGACCTGGAGGCGCGGCAGGACGACATGGCCGGCGAACAACGGCAGCATCTCGGCGGTGACGCTGACGGCGGCGATATCGGCCATATTGGCCTTGGGCGCGCCGGCGATGCCTTTGGCGGGCTGGCCGATATGCAGGCCGCTTAAAGAGGCGTCCGGCGTCCAGCGAAACAGGTGGACGCGCAAGTGGCCGGTGATCTGCACCGGGCGGTGGGTCTTGCTGGAAATCAATGAAGCTACCGTACCTCGGGCCCAGTCCCAGTCCGGATTGGCCAGGAACAGGATGACCGCCACGATGAGGACGATGACCGCGCCCACCGTCCATTGCACGGCACGCGGCAAACTCTTGATCCACGCCCAAAAGGCGGCGGCGCGGCCTTTCAGCCACGTCCAGGCCTGGTGCGCGCGCAGCTTCGCCTCGGCCCACAGATCGTCGATATGACCGTGCAGTCCGTTGTCGTGCTTGTCGGTGGCGAGCTTTACCATGATGGCCTTCGGTGGTGAAAAACAGCCGAAGGGTAGGGATGCGATCATCAGGAATCGATCCGGTTGTCGCCCGGAAATGACAGGAAGCGCCATGCTGGCCGTCGCTTTTTATCGACTTCTTATGCCAGGACAGGCAAAACCCATGCGCGATCTTATCACCTTGTCATACGGCTGTTGCCGGACGCTTGCCTGATACCCTTTCGGCGTGCGAAAGAGCGCGCCATCCGTTCAAACCACGAGGGAGGTTCCCGTGTTCAAACGCTTATTCGCCGTCGCCCTGCTGGCCACCCTGGCCGCCTGCAGCCCCGCCGGCAAGTCCGGCCCGGTCCAGCCGGCCACCGCCATTTCCGGCGCCGGCGCCACCTTCCCGGCGCCGCTCTACACCGCCTGGGCGGAGAGCTACCATACCGACAGCGGCATGACGCTGAACTACCAGGCGATCGGCTCGGGCGGCGGCATCAAGCAGATCGAGGCCAACACGGTCGATTTCGGCGCCAGCGACAAGCCGCTGAAGCCGGAAGACCTGCAGGCCAATGGCCTCTACCAGTTCCCGACCGTCATGGGCGGCGTGGTGCCGGTGGTCAACCTGGCCGGCATCCAGCCTGGCCAGCTGAAGCTGACCGGCAAGGTGCTGGCCGACATCTTCCTCGGCAAAGTGACCAAGTGGAACGACCCGGCGATCACCGCGCTCAATCCCGGCGTCAGCCTGCCGGCCACCGCCATCACCGTCGTCCACCGCGCCGACGGTTCGGGCACCTCGTTCCTGTTCACCACCTACCTGGCGTCGCAGTCGCCGGACTGGCAATCCAGCGTCGGCGCCTCCGATACGGTCGAATGGCCGGTCGGCCTCGGCGGCAAGGGCAATGACGGCGTCGCCGCCGTCGTCAAGCAGACGGCGGGCGCGATCGGCTATGTCGAATACGCCTACGCCAAGAAGAACGGCGGCGCCTATACCCTGCTGCAGAACAAGAACGGCAAGTTCCCGGCGCCGGGCGCCGATTCGTTCTCGGCGGCGGCGGCGGGCGCCGACTGGGCCCACGCCCAGGGCAATTACCTGCTGCTGCTCGACCAGCCCGGCGATGGCGCCTGGCCGATCACCGGCGTCACCTTCATCCTGCTGCATACCCAGCAGGCCGATGCCTCGAAGGGCGCGGCGGTGCTGAAGTTCTACGACTGGGCCTATCAGAACGGCGACGCTGGCGCCACCGGCCTCGATTACGTGCCGATGCCGGCCAGCGTGAAATCGATGGTGCGCCAGCAGTGGGCGGGCATTACTTCGAACGGCAAGCCGGTTTATACTTCGCCTAATCCGTAGAACTTTTTGACGTTTGCGATTTGAAGCGCCGGACAGCCAACGCTGCCCGGCGTTTTTGTTTTCCCTCTCCCCGTGCAACGGGGAGAGGGAGGGTTGACTCCTGCTACAAATGTGGCATGCTACGTTTGTAGCAGGAGTCCGCCATGATCGAATCCCTTCCCCGCCGTGAGCGTGAGCTGTTCGAGCTGCTGTGCAGCCTGGGCGAGGGCTCGGCGGCCACTTTACGCGCCGCCATGACCGATCCGCCCAGTGACTCGGCCGTCCGCACCCTGTTGTCGCGCCTCGAAGCCAAGGGGCTGATCGGCCATCGCAGCGACAACCAGACCTATATCTATGCGCCGGCGCAACCGGCCGGCAATGTCGCCGCCACGGCCATGCAGCGGCTGGTGCACACCTTCTTCGGCGGTTCCGCCGTCCGCGCCGCCACCGCGCTGCTCGGTTCGGAAGACCCGCTGACCCCGCAAGAGATTGAAACCCTGCAAGCCCTGATCGACCAGGCCAAGGAGCGTTCGCAATGATCATGTCGTTTTTGATGGCCATGGCGTGGAAATCCGCGCTTGTCACCACCGCCGGCCTCGCCGTCGCCTGGCTGGTGCGCGGCCATTCCGCCGCCGCCCGCGTCGCCGTGCTGCGGGTGACCGCCGGGCTGGTATTGGTCCTGCCGCTGCTGGCCCTGCTGCTGCCGGCCTTGCGCATCCAGACCGGCCCGACCCCGCCGCCGATCGTGCTGCCGGCCAGCCTGCCCTCCACTTTCACAATTCCCGACCATATCGCCGCTGCTCCACACGCCGTCCTCGACTGGCGGCTGGTCCTGGCCGCCGTCTATGCCGGCGGTCTTGCCCTGTGCCTGTTCCGCCTGCTGGCCGATGTCACCGTCCTGGCCTTCCTCAGCGCCACCGCCCGCCCGGTCGAGGACCCCGTCTGGCGCCAAGCCCTGCACCGCGTCTGCGCGCCGATCCGCTCGCGCTTGCGCGTTTCGAAATACATCAAGGCGCCGTTGAGCTGGGGCCTGCGCCCCGTCATCCTGCTCAATCCCGGTGCGCTCGAACGGCCCGGCGATGCCGCCGCCGTGCTGGCCCACGAAGCCGGCCATATCCAGCGCCGCGACTGGCTGTTCCTGATGCTGTCCCGCCTGGCCGCCGCCGTCTTCTGGTTCAATCCGCTGGTGTGGTGGCTGCAACATGAGCTGGAACAGCGCTCGGAAGAAGCCGTCGACGCCTTCGCCGTGGCGCGGGTCGACCGCACCGCCTATGCCAGCGCGCTGGTCGGTTTCGCGGGCGCCGCCACGCCTCGCGCCGCCAACGGAATGGCCAGGGGGGCGCTGAAGCGCCGCATCGGCCTGATCCTGAAGGACCAGCGCACCGTGCGCGCCGCACCCCTGCTGACAGGGGTTGCGGGACTTGCCTGCGTCGCTTTCGCCACGCCGCTGGCCGCTGTCGAACTGGTGCGCCCGCAGGCCGAGGTCATCCAGGCGGCGCCTGCCGCCGATCCCGCGCCGCCCGCCGATCCGGTGGCTCCCGCCGCCCCCGCTCCCGCGGCAGCGCCCGAAGGAACGGAACAGACCGTCACCATCACCGGCGACCCGGATGCACAGGCCCTGGCCGCCAAAAACGAAGCGGAACAGCACGCCCAGGATGACCAGCAAGCGAAGCAGGACGCCGAGCAGGCCCGGCAGGATGCGCAGCAGGCGCAACAGGACGACCAGCAGGCGCAACGGGACGCCGACCAGGCCAGGCGTGACGCCGAACAGGCGCAGCGGGATTCCGACCAAGCCAAGCGCGATGCCGAACAGGCGAAACGCGATCAGGTGCGGGATGCCGCCCAGGCCACGCGAGATGCGGCGCAAGCGGCGCGTGACGCCGAACATGCTCAACGCGATGCCGACCGGGCCAAGGGGCAGGCGCAATTCGACAAGGCCGCGGCCGAGCAGGCGCGCCAGTCGGGCGAGGTGGCCAAGGCCCAGGCCCTGGCGGACAAGCTAGCCGCCGCCGGCCAGATGGATATGGGCGTCGACCAGATGCGCAAGGGCGCGCAGGAGTTGCGCCAGGAAGCGGTCAACCTCGGTGATCCGGCCTATCGCGCCAAGCAGATCGCCGATGCGGCGGCACGCGGCCAGACGATCACCGACGACAAATTGCAAGCCTTGATCCCCGAGTTCCGGCAACGCGCCGACGACATGGATCAACGCGCCACGGAACTCCAGGCACGGGCGGCCGATATGCGCAACGCGGGTGGTTGAGCCGCATCGCATCCACCGACCGCCTTTCAAGCCTGACGCCTTCCGGGAACTTTCCTCCTCTGCCGGAAGGCGTCTTTTTGCCTTGGACCCGGCCGGTCAGCGACCCGCCAGCATGCCGGCGACCTTGACGGCGTAGCGGTCGGTCATGCCCGAGACGAAATCGGTCAGGGCGTGCAGGGCGTCGTGGGCCGTGCTGATCCCCACCAACTCCAGTCCGCATGCTCGCGCCAGTTGCTTGTGGTAGGACGACAGCGCCTGCGCATCCCCGCCCTTCGCATGGACCTCGTCGAACAGCGGCAGCAGGCCGTCCAGCGTCTGGCGGATCAGGTTGCGGCCGAAGACCTCAAGCTCGGTCTTGCGCGGTGCCTTGAAGATACGCTCTTTCGCCAGCGTCTTGATCGCTGCGAATTCGGCGGCCTTCGATGACACTTCGATCAGCGAGCCGGAAAACGTGCCGTCCATTAAGGCGTCATAGTGCTGCGTGAAGGCCTCGACGCAGGCGGCGATGGCGTTGCGGATGGCGAGGGCGCGGCACAGCGAGATTTCCAGCGCCTGGGTCTTGTAGGCGCGTTCGGCGTTCGGCTTGAGGAACAGGCTGGCCAGCAGCGCCTTGGTCTGCTCGAACGACACATCGCCGGCGGTGAACGCATCCTCCAGATCCATGACGTTGTAGCAGATGTCGTCGGCCGCCTCCATCAGGAAGACCAGCGGATGGCGGCGCCACCATTGCCCCTGCGGCGTCGTCTCCTCGGGCAGGCCCAGCATCTCGGCGACCCCGGCGAAGAGGGGCGCATCGTTCTCGAACAGGCCGTATTTCTTGAGGCCGCAATAGCTGCCCTTGGCCCGCATGCTGATGTTGGCCGTCGCCGGATACTTGGCGAAGGCGCCGAGCACGCCGAGCGACAGCCGCATGCCGCCGTCGTCCGGGTACATCTCGGTGCGCGCCAGGATGCGAAAGCCCTGAGCGTTGCCCTCGAATGCCTTGAATTCCTGGTGATATGTCGCGTCGAGCGCCTTGAGGACGCCCGTTGGCGCCACGAAGCGTTCCGCGAACCATTCGCCGATCGCCGCCTCGCCGGAATGGCCAAAGGGCGGATTGCCGATATCGTGGGCCAGGCAGGCGGCCTGGACGATGCCGGAAATGCGGTCGCGATCGATCTCGGCAATCTCCTTGCGGTCGACCAGCCATTGCCCGACCTCCATCCCCAGCGACCGGCCGACGCTGGCCACCTCGACGCTGTGGATCAGGCGATGGTGGACGTGGTCGTTGTCGTAGAGCGGATGGACCTGGGTCTTGTTGGCCAGCCGGCGGAACGGCGCCGAAAAGGTGATGCGGTCGATGTCCTGCATATAGGCCGGGCGGCCGGGCTGCTCCTGGTGGTCCGGACGCATCAGGCGGGTGGTGTTGAGCAGGTGTTTCCAGTCCACGCGTGTCTCCTTCGGGCGGCCCGGCGCTTATAGCAACCGGCCGGGCGCCCTGGCTACCGCTTCGACGCACCCGTCAGCGGTTTCAGCATCCGCCGGACCGGTTCGTCGTAGACCTTCAGGGCCAGCCAGGCGAACGCCACGACCACGACGAAGGCAATTGTCCCGGCCATATAGGCGGTCGCCACCGGCGGCTTCCGGAACGTCACGAAGTTCATGTAGATGAACAGGAACGGGAAGTGCAGGATATAGAGCGGATAGGAAAGGCGGCCGGCGAATTTGCACAGCGCCATTTCAAGTGGGCCTACGGCGGAATGGGCGCCGCAGAGGATGACCAGCGGGAACAGCACGATCACCATGGCGGCTTCGTACAGCCCGTTGCCGTGCGGAATCGAGTCCGGCACGCGTGGCAGGGCGAAGGCGGCGGCCAGGACCACGGTCAGGGCGATCCAGCCCAGGCGCAGCCTGGGGAAGCGGTCGCGCACGCGATAAAGCCACAGGCCCAGGGTGAACGAAAACGCCATGCGCGTCGGCGCACCCCAGATCGTGGTCCAGTCCGAACCCTGGTCCATGGTGTTGGAATGCCAGACCATGTGGATAAGAAAACCGGCCGCGACCAAGACGACGAGGCCCAGCAGCCAGGTCTTGAGACGGCGCAGCACCAGGGCATAGGCGATATTGCCGATATATTCCTGCATCAGCGACCAGGCGGGGCTGTTGAGGCTATGGCTGTCGGTCCAGCGGTTGGGCAGGGAAGGATGCGGCAGGACGAAGCAGGCCAGGGCGAAATCACGCAGCACGATGGCCAGCGGCACGACCTTCTGGTTGTCGGGGAAGGGATCGAACAGGAAGCTCAGCAGGCCCAGCACCGCTCCCAGCAGGACCAGAGGGTGGAGCCGCACCAGACGGACGGCGAAAAACTGGCCCGTCGTCATCGTCTTCCAGCGGTCGTCATAGGCGTAGGCGACGACGAAGCCGGACAGGCCGAAGAAGAAATCGACCGCCATGGCCGCGTGGTGCAGCAACTGGCCGGTGTCGGCCCAGCTGACCGCCATGCCCATGATGTGAAACAGCACGACCATGATGGCCGCGCTGCCGCGCAGGCCGTCGAGGACCTCATAGTGCGGCTTGCCGGCGGAGGTTTCGTCCGGGGCGGTGGCTGGGACGTCGGTCATGCGTTTCGCGGCCTGTATCGAAGGTTGTTTTCCTGTTGCATAGCCGCCGGATGTCACCTTGCCAAGCTTTTTCGATGTCGCTTGTAACCGATTACATCCTTTTGCGGTAAGCTTCCATTTCAGGATAGCGCCAGGGTTCCATTCGCGATCGCGCCGCATCCGGCCGGCCGGCATGGGCCGTGATTCACAACCTCTCTTAACCACTCGTTCACCACGCACCGGGTAAGTTTTGCCGGGCTGCGCCCTCAAAAGGTGCGCGACCGCTTTCCCGACGCACAGAGTACGCCCAAGCTTCATGGCCACCATCGCCGCCGCTCCGTTCAAGATTTCCGAAGTCGGCGGCTGGCTGAGGCGCGGCGAAGTGATCATGGCCGTCGGCGTGATCGCGATCATCGTCATCCTGATCGTGCCGATGCCGTCCGTCGTGCTCGATATCCTGCTCAGCCTGTCGATCACCTCGGCCATCCTGATCCTGATGACGGGCCTGTTCATCAAGAAGCCGCTGGAATTCTCATCGTTCCCGACCGTGCTGCTGGTTACCACCCTGTTCCGGCTGGCGCTCAACATCACTTCGATGCGCATCATCCTGACCCACGGCCAGGACGGCGAGCAGGCCGCCGGCAACGTCATCAACGCCTTCGGCCAGATGATGACCCAGGGCAATTTCATCATCGGTGGCATCCTGTTCTCGATCCTGGTGCTGGTCAATTTCGTCGTCATCACCAAGGGCTCGGGCCGCATCGCCGAAGTGGCGGCGCGCTTCACCCTCGATTCGATGCCGGGCAAGCAGATGGCCATCGACGCCGACCTGTCGTCCGGCCTGATCGATTCCGACGAGGCCAAGCGGCGCCGCAAGGAGGTTGAACAGGAATCCGGTTTCTTCGGCGCCATGGACGGTGCGTCGAAGTTCGTGCGCGGCGACGCCGTCGCCGGCATCGTCATCACGCTCGTCAACATCGTCGGTGGCATCCTGATCGGCATCTTCAGCCACGGCATGGACCCGGCCACCGCCGCCCATACCTATATCCTGCTCACCATCGGCGATGGCTTGGTGACGCAGATTCCGGCCCTGATCATCTCGATCGCCGCCGGTTTCCTGGTGTCCAAGGCGGGCGTCGACGGCTCGGCCGACAAGGCGATCGTGCTGCAACTAGCGAAGAACCCGACGGCGCTGGGCGTGGTGTCGGCGGCGTCGGGCGCCATCGGGCTGATCCCCGGCATGCCGATCATCTTCTTCGCCGCCATCGCGCTCGGCACCGGCGTGCTGGCGTGGCGGCTCGGCCGCAAGCCGCCGGAGCCGACGGCGGCCGAACTGGAAGCCATGAAGCCGGTCATCCCCGAGGACGAGCCGATCTCGGCGGCCCTGGCCATCGACGACGTCAAGATCGAACTGGGCCTCGGTTTGCTCGGCCTGATCAACGACCTCGACGGCCGCAAGCTGACCGACCAGATCAAGGCGCTGCGCCGCACGCTGGCCCAGGAATACGGCTTCGTCATGCCGTCGGTGCGCATCCTCGACAACATGCGCCTGGCCAACCAGGGCTATTGCGTGCGCATCAAGGAGATGGAGGCCGGTTCCGGCGAGGTGCGCATCGGCTCGCTGATGGCCATGGACCCGTCCGGCCGCCAGGTCGAGCTGCCGGGTGAGCACATGAAGGAGCCGGCGTTCGGGCTTCCCGCTACCTGGATCGACGGCGCCCTGCGCGAAGAAGCGACCTTCATGGGCTACACCATCGTCGATCCGGCCACCGTCATCACCACGCACCTGACCGAAATCCTCAAGGACAACATGGCCGACCTGCTGTCCTACGCCGAACTGACCAAGCTGTTGCGCGACATCCCGTCCGAGGAAAAGAAGCTGGTCGACGACCTGATTCCCTCCGTCGTCACCACCGCCACGCTGCAACGCGTGTTGCAGGCGCTGCTGAAGGAACGCGTGTCGATCCGCGATCTGCCGGCCATTCTTGAGGCCCTGGGCGAAGCAGCGGCGCACACCAAGTCGATCACCCAGATGGTCGAGCACGTCCGTTCGCGCCTGGCCCGCCAGCTATGCTGGGCCAACCGCTCCGACGACGGCTCCCTGCCCATCGTCACCCTGTCGCACGATTGGGAAAACGCCTTCTCGTCGTCGCTGGTCGGCCAGGGCGAGGATCGCCAGCTGACCATGGCGCCGTCGGCCTTGCAGGAGTTCATCCGCACCGTGCGCGATGTCTTCGAGCGTGTGTCGATGAACGGCGAAGTGGCGGTGCTGCTGACCTCGCCGACCATCCGGCCGTTCGTCCGCTCGATCATCGAGCGTTTTCGCGCCACCACGGTGGTGATGAGCCAGAATGAAATCCACCCCAAGGTGCGCCTTAAGACGGTGGGGCAGGTATAAACCTTTCCAGCCGGCAGGATCGTGGTTTCAGGGGAGGCGCGATACAGTCGCCGCGCCGTCACAACCCCTTGACATTTCGATGACAAGGTCCCTTCTAGGACGAAGGTGAAGGGACGGATTCGCGCGTCCGGGATAAGCATATGAATCGCATCATCAGGCAGGTTTTCGGCACGACGCGGCCCAAGGAAATCTGGGGCGATCTGCTGACCTTCGAGCGTCTGCTGTCGAAGCCCGTCGTCCATATCGTCTACTGGTGCGGCCTCGGCCTGCTGTTCATCGCCTTCATGGCCATCTTCGGCGTCGCGGTCGGCAGCGCCATCAAGGACGGCACGGTGATGGGCGCGCTGCTGTCGATACCGCTGCTGGTCGGCGGCTGGCTCGGCATCCTGATCGGCGTCTTCCTGTGGCGCGGCATGTGCGAACTGATGCTGGCCGTGTTCAGCATCGCCGAGGACCTGCGAACCTTGCGCCAGTATCAGGAAAAGCTCGAAATGCCAGCGCCTCAGCCCCAACCGGCGCCGGTGCAGCCGGTGCAGCCCTATGCACCCGAACCGCAGGCCGCCGCCGAACCCTTTGCTGGGGCCGAACCGACACCCGAACAGCACAACGTGCTCGAAGACCCGTTCTTCAATCCGCGCTTCGGCAAGCGGGACTACTGAGGCGGGCGGGCCATGGGGCGCCTGACCGGCGGGCTGGTGTTACGGGATTTCAAGCACCTGAAGATCGGCGCAACCTGTGTCGTCATTCACGATTTCACCGATCACGACGGCGGCGTGCATGCGGCGGGAGAGGCCTGGCGCTTCCTCGGCCACAGTTTCGTGCCCTATTATGACGGCCTGTCGCTTTACATCCTGCCGGACGGTGGCGACGAACGACAAATCCGACTGCAATGGACAGCTGATGCCGAAGGCGCGATCATCGACGCCCTGGAGACCTATGTTCAGCCTGTCTAGCCGCCTTCCGCCCGCACGAAGGCCTGCGCCAGCGGCTTGGGCCGGCCGGCGCCGTCGAACAGCAGCGGCTCGTCGGGCACCAGGGTCCTGTTGTCCTTGCCGTTGAGCCAGGAATCGCTGTCGCGCAGGCCCCAGAAGGTCATGCCGTAGCGCTGTGCTGGGGGTATATCGTGATAGGCCCCGACCAGCTCGGCCAGCAACCTGATCTGGTTCAACCGCGGCTGGGCGATATCGCCCATGCTCTTGACACGCAGGCTGATATCGACCTCCGACACATGCACTTGCAGACCCAGCGAAGCGATGTCGCGCAGGGCAGCCGTGATCGCGCCCGGGGCCAGGTCGGCGTCGATATGGGTCTGGGTGCCGATGCCGTGCAGCGGCGCGCCCTTTTTCAGCACGGCTTCGCACAGCTTGAGGAAGCGCGCCCGCTTGGCCGGTGTCGATTCCAGATTGTAGTCGTTCATGAACAGGATCGCGCCCGGATCGGCCTCGTGCGCCGCTTCCAGAGCCAAGCCGATATAGTCGTCGCCCAGCACGTCGCGCCACAAACACGGGCGCAGGTCGTGACCGTCGTTCCACACCGGTTCGTTGACGACGTCCCAGCCGCCGACGGCGCCGGCATAGCGTTTCATCACAGCGGAGATGTAGCCGGCGTAGGCGGCCAGGAAAGCGTCCGGCTTGCCCTTAAGAGTCTGAAAATACGCGCCGTCCTCGGCATACCAGATCAGGGTGTGGCCGTGCACGGCCATGCCATGGCGACGGGCGAAATCGACGATGGCGTCGGCGCGGTCGAACTGCAGCGAGCCGTCCGGCTGCAGCAGGTACTCCATCTTCATTTCCCATTCGGCCGTCAGGCGCGAAAAGTTGGCCGCGGCCAGCGACGTCCAGGCGGGGTCGTCGAACTGGGCGCGCTTGGCGGCGACGCCGAGCGGGTAGGGGACGACGGATTTCAGCGGCGGGATAGCGCCGTAGACGGCGCCGGCGGCCAGACCGGACAGGCCCATGCCGGCCGCGCCGGCGAGGAAGGTCCGGCGGTGCATCAGGCCTGGCGCTTGAGGCGCAGCGCCACCTCGTCCATGGCGGCGTTCTCGATCCTGGTGGCGGTGGCGACGCGCTTGAGGTGGGCGATTTCGGCGACATGCTCGAACTTCTTCAGGTCTTCGAAGGCGTGGGCCAGGCTGTCGCGCACGCCGTCTTCCTCGTGCACGATGGTGTCGAGTTCGGCAACAAGGCTATCGCGGCGGTGCTTGAAGCCGCGCTTGTAGGCCGTCATGTGATGCTGGAGCGCGATGTCGCTGGCGGCCTTGCTGCACTCGACCTCGTATTCGGCGTCGAGCGTGGCGACCTTCATCTCGACATGGGTGCGGCGGGTGACAACATCGGCCAGGCGCTTCTGCAGGGTCTCGACCTCGAAGGTGGAGAGACGGATCAGGGATTTGGCCCACTTCGGCATTGCGCTTCGCTCCATGCTTTTCTTGTGCGCTCAAACGCCCTGTGCGTTTCCAAGGAAACGCACCTGACGCTGAAATTATCTTTTTGATCAAAGACCAAAAAGGGGCTTGCGCGCAAACGTGCGCGGCGGGCGATTGCCCTTGCCTCAGGCCTGACGGCCTTCGGAAACTTTTGGGGTTTAGCCTTGGGAAAGAATTTCCGCCAAAAGGGTAAAGGACTCGTCAAGAGGCGTGTACTCGTCCTTGTTCTGGCGCAAAAATTGTTCGATGTCCGGATTGAGCAAGATGGCGCGGTCGACGTCCGGGTCGGCGCCCTGGCGATAGGCGCCGATGCGGATCAGTTCCTCCATGTTGGCGTAGGACGACAAGACCTTGCGCGCCTGGCGGACCACCTCGCGTTCGGGGATGGTCTGGTTCTCCGGCATGGTCCGGCTGATCGATTTCAGCACGTCGATGGCCGGGAAACGGCCGCGTTCGGCAATCGACCGGCTCATGACGATATGGCCGTCGAGGATGCCGCGCACGGCGTCGGCGATCGGCTCGTTGTGGTCGTCGCCGTCGACCAGCACGGTGAACAATCCGGTGATCGGCCCGGTCTGCACACCGTCGACCAGCGGGCCGGGCCCGGCGCGTTCCAAAAGCTTCGGCAGTTCGGCGAAGCAGGTCGGCGTATAGCCCTTGGTCGTCGGTGGCTCGCCGGTGGCCAGACCGATCTCGCGCTGGGCCATGGCGAAACGCGTCACCGAATCCATCAGGCACAGCACTTCCAGCCCCTGGTCGCGCAGGAACTCACTGAGCGCCATGGTCATGTAGGCGGCCTGGCGGCGCTTCAGCGCCGGCTCGTCCGAGGTCGCCACCACGACGATGGCGCGCTTCAGGCCCTCGGGCCCCAGCGTTTCCTCGATGAATTCGCGCACTTCCCGGCCGCGTTCGCCGATCAGGCCGACGACGACGGCGTCGCAGGTCGCTTCGCGCGCCAGCATGGACAGCAACACCGACTTGCCGACGCCGGAGCCGGCGAACACACCGAGACGTTGGCCGCGGCAACAGGTGGTGAAGACGTCCATGGCACGCACGCCCAGGTTCAGGCGTTCACCCACACGGGCCCGGCTGTGAGCCGACGGCGGCGCGGCCTTCAGCAGGTAACCCTCCGGCCCCTGCGGCAAGGGGCCGTGGCCGTCGACGGGGTCGCCGAAGCTGTCGACGATCCGCCCCAGCCAGTTCAGCGTCGGATGAACTTTGGCGCCTTCCGAGGAGATGCGGATTTCGGCGCCGGGAGTCACGCCTTCGACGGGCCCGAACGGCATCATCAGGGCGCGATCCTCGCGAAAACCGACGACCTCGACCGGCAGCGGCGCCTGGCCGCGGCGGATGATTTCGCAGCGCGCGCCGACCTGCATGTAGGAAAGCCCGCCCTTGGCCTCGATCAGCAGGCCGTTGACCACGGCGACGCGGCCGAAAACCTGCAACGGCTCGATGCCGCGCGCGATGGAAAGAAGATCCTGCATCCGCCATCCTTGGCCGATTTATGGTTAACGAGCCGTATGCGCCAGGCGTTTCTTTAGGTGAAGCAAGGGTACGAAGACTTCCGGCTTGCCTTTTGCGCGGCGCCGTAGGAACGTCGCGACAAGCCGGGGCGTCCCATGACCGAAACCACCCAACGCATCGATCTTCCCACCGTCGCCGGCATTGCCGCCCTGGCCTATGTGCTGACCACGCTGTGCCACGAAGGCCTGGGCCACGGCGGCGCCTGCGTGCTGGTCGGCGGCCACCCCACCGCCTGGGGCGCCTATTATTTCGATTGCGACGAAGACGGCCTGCCATCCCTGGCCGGACGCATCGTGCCGGCGGCCGGCTCGACGGTCAATCTCATCCTCGCCGTCATCCTGGGGCTCATGGTCGCCGCCGATCTCAAACGTCCGGGCCGGCATGGCGCCGGTTCGGTCTTCCTGTGGCTGCTGTTCGTGGTCAACGCCTTCACCTGGGCCGGCTATTACCTGTTCTCGGGCGTGGCCGGCATCGGCGACTGGGGCGAGGACGGCGTGCTCAAGACGGTATCCAACCCGCTGGTCTGGCGTGGCGTCATGGCCATCGGCGGCATGGCCGTCTATGTCTGGCTGACGCGCCTGGCCATGCGCTGGCTCGGCTGCCTGACCGGCGATTTCAAAACGGCCCGCATGCTCAGCTGGACCGCCTATGCCACGGGCGGCGTGTTGGCCATCCTGATCGGCCTGCGCAATCCCGAGGGCTGGTGGATCGTCATCTTCTCGTCGATGGCATCGTCGCTGGGTGGCACGTCGGGCCTGCTGTGGGGCGTGCGCTGGGCGCGGAATCCGGAAAGCAGCGTCGAGTTTTCGCTGCGCCGCAACTGGCTGTGGATCGGCGCCGGCATCGTGGCGGCGGCGCTCTACGCCTGGTATTTCGGCCCGACGCTGAAGCTTTAAAGCCGCTTGGCGAAAAACTGCTGGGCGTAAGGGTCGTCGTTGAAGCGCGCCACCTCGCGATAGCCCGCCGCCAGATAGAGCGCTTGCGCTTCATGCAGCACCCGGTTGGTGTCGAGCCGCACGGAGGTCATGCCCCATGAACGGGCGATATCCTCCAGCCGTTGCAGGATGCGCCGGCCAACACCCATGCCACGCGCCGCCGGATCGATCCACAGGCGCTTGATTTCTCCCGCCGCGGTGTTCGGCCGTTTCACGCCGCCACAACCGATCGCCCTGCCATCCAGACGTGCGATGACGAACGCTCCCGCCGGCGGCAGGAACTGTTCGGCGCCGGCTGGTGCGGCGGTGTTCGGATCATAGCCGGTGTCAAAACGGCGCGACAGTTCTTCCAGATATTGCCGGATGCAGCCTTGCGCATCGCGGCTGTCGGCCGCTTCCTCGCCGATCGTCACCGCCGACGCCTGCAGAAGCCGTTCGACCTCGGCCATGGCGGCGACCAGCCTTTCCCGTTGCCGCGTGTCCAGCGGTTCGACCAGCGATCGCGCCAGATCGTCCGACAGGGCGTCATAGGCCGCCACCTCGGCAAGGCCGGCCTCGGTCAAGGTGATCCGCCGCGCCCGCCGGTCATGCGCCGATGCCGCCAGCCGCAGCAGGCCCTGCCGTTCCAGCGTGCGCAGCAGACGGCTCATATAGCCGGAATCGAGGCCCAGCCGCAGACGCAGGTCGCGCACTTCGGCTCCAGTTGCGCCCGTCTCGAACAACAGCCTTGCTTCGCCCAGGGGCCGGCCACGCCCGAGATAATCGTCGTCCAGCACACCAATGCGGCGTGTCACCGTCCGGTTGAAGCGGCGAACCTGTTGCAGGGCTTCATTCTCCATTATCTGACTTTAGTCAGATAAATTTACGAATGCAAGGCCGCAAACATTACCGAAATTTAAGACTCCTGTTTTGTGACGCTTGATTGACAAGCCGGCGGACTTGCTTTCACCTGTTACCAAGTAACAGGCCAGGGGTTCATCCATGCGCAAGTCCCAGACCGCCACCGCCGTGGCGCTTTTCCTCGCTACCGTCTCGCTGGCCGCTGTGCCGCACGTCCTGCACGCCGCGGCCAAGGACCAGAAGTCCGACGCTTCGTCGTCGTCTTCGTCCAGTTCCGACGATGACGACGACAAGTCGATCGCCGACCAGATCACCAAGGCCACGGCCACCGCGCCGGTGACGGAAAAGTCGAGCGTTACCAGCCACAGCGTCACCATCAAGGGCAGGAAGATCGATTACAAGGCCACGGCCGGCACGCTGACCATCCGCGACGACGATGGCAAGCCGACGGCCAGCGTCTTCTATGTCGCCTATACCGCCAATCCGGGCGCCCATCGCCCGGTGACCTTCCTCTATAATGGCGGACCCGGTTCGGCGTCGCTGTGGCTGCACATGGGCAGCTTCGGCCCGGTGCGGGTGACGACCTCGTCGCCCGAGGCGACCGGTCCCGCCCCCTACACCTACGGCCCCAACGACGAAAGCCTGCTCGACAAGACCGACCTGGTCTTTATCGACGCCATCGGCACCGGCTATTCGCGGCCGCTGGGCGATACCAAGGGGGACACCTTCTGGGGTGTCGACGAGGATGCTGACGCCTTCGCCCGCGCCATCACCCGCTATGTCTCGCTCAACGACCGCTGGAACAGCCCGAAGTTCCTGTTCGGTGAAAGCTACGGCACCACGCGTTCGGCCAACCTGGTCAATGTGCTGCAGGGCCAGGGCATGGACTTCAACGGCGTCATCCTGTTGTCGTCGATCCTCAACTACGGCATCGAGCAGCCGGGCTACGATATCGGCTATATCGCCTACCTGCCGTCCTATGCCGCCACCGCCTGGTATCACGACAAGCTGGCCAACAAGCCGGCCGATCTGCCCGCCTTCGTCGACGAGGTGCGCGCCTTCGCCGCCGGGCCCTATGCCGCCGCCCTCGCCAAGGGCCACAATATCAGCGACGACGAAAAGCAGGCCATCGCCCAGAAGATGAGCCAGTACACCGGCCTTTCCGTCGATTTCATCCTGAAATGCGACCTGCGCATCGACCTCGACCGCTTTCAGAAGGAACTGTTGCGCGACCAGCACGAAACGGTCGGCCGCTACGATTCGCGCTTCATGGGCGTGGATAGCGACGACGCCGGCGAAGGGCCGGACTACGACGCATCGGACGTCGGCATCAACAGCGTCTTCGCGTCTTCCCTGCGCGCCTACCTGTCGAGCGACCTCAACTACAAGACCGACATGGATTACCGCCTCGGCGCCTATACCGACGACAGCTTCAAATGGAACTGGAAGCATAACCCGGCCCAGGGTTACGGCCAGGAAATGCCTGATGTGGCCATCGACCTGGGTGCGGCCATGCGCCAGAACCCGCACCTGAAACTGCTGTCGGTCAACGGCTATTACGACATGGCGACGCCCTTCTTCGCCACTGAATACGACATCGCCCACATCCCGATGAAGCCGGCGACCGTGAAGAACATCACGTTCAAATATTATCCGTCCGGCCACATGATCTATCTCAATCCGGAAGCCCTGACCTCGCTGGTCGGCGATCTCGACACCTTCTACGACCAGGCCGCTCCCCAATAACCTTGTCTTCCACCTCTCCCCATGACAATGGGGAGAGGACGAGAGCCAACAACGTGAAGGCGATCGGATGAGGGGCTTTTCGTCGATGCGCGCCTATTATACCGCCGACCGTGCCACCTTCTTCCGCGACAGTGACTCGCACATCCTCGGCGAACTGGCGCGCTGGCATCGGCATGACCTCGACGCCAACCAGAAGGCCGCCTGGCTCAAGCAGATCCTGGTCATGCGAGACGTTCTGGCGGCGATCGACGCGTTCACCCTCCATTTCGAATTCGCCATCCCGCGCATGGGCAAGCGCGTCGACGCCGTCGTGGTCATCGGTGACGGCATTTTCGTCATCGAGTTCAAGGTCGGTTCGGACGCGTTCGACCGCCACGCCATCGAACAGGTCGAGGACTATGCGCTCGACCTGAAGAATTTCCATCGGGGCAGTCACGACCTGTCGATCATCCCGATCCTGGTGCCGACCTTGGTTGCCAGGTCGCAGGATATCCAACTGGAGCTGGCGCTCGACCAGGTGGCGAAACCGCTCTGCCTGAGCGTTGCCGATCTCGGCCCGGTCATCGCCATGATCGGCGCCCGCCACAAAGCGCGGCCGTTCGATGCCGCCGCCTGGGCCGCCAGCGGCTATCGGCCCACCCCCACCATCATCGAAGCCGCGCGCACGCTTTACGCTCGCCATGATGTCAGGGATATCGCCCGCTCCGACGCCGACGCCATCAATCTAGGCCGTACCCAGGACGCCTTGGCGACCGTTATCGAAGACGCCAAGGCCAATGGAGGCAAATCGGTCTGTTTTGTCACCGGTGTGCCCGGCGCCGGCAAGACCCTGGCCGGGCTCAACATCGCCACCCAGCGCAGCGAGGCGCATCAGGACGAGCATGCCGTCTTCCTGTCCGGCAACGGCCCGCTGGTCGATGTCCTGCGCGAGGCCCTGACCCGCGACCAGGCCAGCCGCACCGGGCAAGCCAAGGCGCACGTCGAACGCAAGGTGCGCGCCTTCATCCAGAACATCCACAAGTTTCGCGACGAATATGTCGCCACCAACGAAGCGCCGGTCGAGCACGTCGTCGTCTTCGACGAAGCCCAACGCGCCTGGACCAAGGCCCAGGCCAGCAAGTTCATGCAGTCGAAGCGTGCCATCGCCGATTTCGACATGTCAGAGCCGGAATTCCTGCTCAGCGTCATGGATCGCCATGCCGACTGGTGTACGGTGATCTGCCTGGTCGGCGGCGGCCAGGAAATCAATACCGGCGAAGCCGGGCTGTCTGAATGGATGGCCGCCATCCGCCATCGTTTCCCGCACTGGCGGGTTTATGCCTCGGACCAGATCCGGCAGCCCGACTACGATCTCAATCACGATGCCCGCGACTTTATCGCCGGCGCGCAGGTAACCCTGAACGCTGATCTCCATCTCGGTGTGTCGATGCGGTCGTTCCGCGCCGAGACCCTGTCGGACTTCATTTCGCATGTCCTCAACGGCGATGCCCAGCAGGCGAGGGCCGCCCATGCCCAACTCGATCGTTACCCCCTGTTGTTGACACGCGACCTCGACCAGGCGCGGCAATGGCTGCGCACGACGGCGCGTGGCTCGGAACGGTACGGGCTTGTCGCCTCTTCCGGCGCTCTGCGCCTGCGGCCGGAAGGCCTGCACATCAAGGCCGGCATCGATCCGCCCAACTGGTTCCTCAATAACCGCAGCGATGTCCGGTCGTCCTTCTATCTCGAAGACGTGGCCAGCGAATTCGATGTCCAGGGGCTTGAACTTGACTGGACGGCGGTCTGCTGGGACGCCGATCTGCGTTTCGAACACGGGCGCTGGGCCGGCTACACCTTCAAGGGCACGCGCTGGCAATCGATCCACGACAGCTTCCGCCGGCTTTACCTGAAGAACGCCTACCGTGTGGTGCTGACCCGCGCCCGCCAGGGCATGGTCATCTTCGTGCCGAAAGGCGACGATGCCGACGCCACGCGCCCGCGCGGCTATTACGACCAAACCTATGATTTTCTGCTGGCTTGCGGTTTGGCAGAGTTGCTGTAATGTGATCTAATATTATCTAATGGTCTTCGGAGATAAATGATGTCATCCATGAGTGTTTCCCTGTCCGACCAGATGCGTGGCTTCATCAAGTCGCGCGTCGAAGGCGGCGATTACCATAATGAAAGCGAATATATCCGCGATCTTGTCCGCCGCGACCAGGAACGCTTAAAGGCCGAGGATGACCTGGAACGCGCTTTGGTGGCTGCTGATGCCAGTGGTATCAGTGACAAGACCATCCCTGACATAATGGCGGAAGTCAAAAATCGGTTGAAGCGTGATGGTCGACTATAGGTTCTCTAAACGGTGGCCAGCAAGCTTGATGAAATTTACCTCTATTCCATCCTGCATTTTGGCTTGGATCGTGCCGATGCTTATCTGGTCTCGCTACACGAAAGCTTTCAATTGCTGGCGGAAAACCCGCGCATGGGCCGTCAGTTCCGTAGCAGACGACGGCATGAGCATCAGGAACATGCCATCTTCTATCGCATTTTAGGCCATGGTATTGTCGTAACCCAGATTTTCCACCACAGCGAAAACATCCTCGCCAGGCTCAGATAACGCTCCCGGCTTCGTGATCGGCGTGCCACATCCTGGCCCGATTTCATGGTTAGCGTTTTCGGTTCAGGGGTGGGCAAAAGCTGGAGATATCGCTCATGCCCAATGCGTCCGAGCCGCCCGACAAGGCCATCAGTTCCGTTCTCAACCTTTTCCACGCCGGAAACATAAACCTCGACCAGGCCTGCCGCGACCTGACCAAGGCCTTCGGCGGCGACGGCGACGAACTGACGCGCCATTTAAGCGTCCTGCTCTCTGATGTTCGCGGCCGCCGCATTACCATCGATGAAGCCTGCCGCGACCTGAGCCGGGCCGCCACAGCCGCGCGGAAAGGCGAGCCGAATTTTCTCGTTTTCCTCGCTCCGGTTCATGCCTGAGGCAGAACTGTGGCGCGAAAACAGCGCTTCAGGGCCTACTGTGATTCAAAAGACTCATGTGGAAAACCATCCGTAAAATTCCTGTGAATAAAGAGAATCCTTGACTCGTGACTCTTGCCGCCGATTCGCAAATCACCCTAGGCGTGGGGATGAGTTGTTAAGCTTAACGAATCTTAAGGGATTTCCTGTTTAGCTGAGGCGTTAACGGGTGGAGGCATGTTGCTTCCGCACAGCCGTCACCGAAAAGCCGGGAGGGGCTTAAATGCGCGTACTACTGATTGAAGACGATAGCGCCACCGCGCAGAGCATCGAGCTGATGCTCAAGTCGGAAGGCTTTAACGTCTATACGACCGACCTCGGCGAAGAAGGTGTCGACCTCGGCAAGATCTACGATTACGACCTGATCCTGCTTGACCTCAGCCTGCCCGACATGTCCGGTCTCGAAGTCCTGCGTCAGCTGCGCGTCGGCAAGGTCAACACGCCGGTGATGATCCTGTCGGGCACCTCCGAAATCGACACCAAGGTCAAGACGCTCGGCGGCGGCGCCGATGACTACATGACCAAGCCTTTCCACAAGGACGAACTGATCGCGCGCATCCACGCCGTGGTCCGCCGCTCCAAGGGCCACGCCCAGTCGGTCATCCGCACCGGCGACATCGTCGTCAATCTGGATGCCAAGACCGTCGAAGTGTCCGGCAACCGCGTCCACCTGACCGGCAAGGAATACGAAATGCTCGAGCTGTTGAGCCTGCGCAAGGGCACGACGCTCACCAAGGAAATGTTCCTCAACCACCTGTATGGCGGCATGGACGAACCCGAACTGAAGATCATCGACGTCTTCATCTGCAAACTGCGCAAGAAGCTGGCCGTGGCCGCCGATGGCAACCACTACATCGAAACCGTCTGGGGCCGTGGCTATGTGCTGCGCGATCCGCACGAACAAGGCGGCGTCGTCGCAGCGTAAAGCCGACGGACATCCATGTAAAAAAGCCCGCCGACCTCTCTCGGCGGGCTTTTTCGTTTTCAATCTTCACCCTGGATTAACCCTGTTCTTAAATCGCGAACTAAAACCTCTGTTGTAATATCGCTGTTATGGGACCTGGATATACCGGGCCCGCGCAAAGGGTAGGGGCGATGACAGTGAGTTTCCGGACATACAATGTCCTGTTTTTGTGCATGCATAATTCGGCGCGGTCGATCCTGGCCGAGGCGCTTTTGAACCGGCTGGGCGCCGGTCGTTTCGAAGCCTGGTCGGCCGGTTACGACCCGGTGCCGGCGATCAGCCCCTACGCCCTGGCCCTGCTGGCCAAGATCAACTACAACACCGGCCGCCTGGCCACCAAGCCGATCACGGCGGTGATGGGCAAGCACGACCCGGCCTTCGATTTCATCATCCGCCTGTGCCCGGATCGCCGCGGCAGCCAGCGCGCCCCGCAGTTCCGGGGCGATCCCGTCATCATCGACTGGCACATGCCCGACCCATGCGACGTCATGGGTTCATCCGCCACGATCGCGGCCGCCTATGCCGACGTTTTCAGCGTGCTGGCGGGGCGTATCGACGCCGTGGCCAACCTGCCCGAGGCCCTGCTCGACAGCGCCAGCATTCGCGGCCGCCTCGAACGCATGGGCGAGGACCAGCTGCGCCTGGCATCGTAGGCGCGCGCCTTTTCCCCACCCGCCCGACAAAACCCCAGCGTGTCCCCATGCCGCGCCGGTGCCTGAAACGTGATGTAAAAACCCTGTTGATAGACAGCCTTATTCGCCGCCTCCGCCTTTAAGTTTCCACAGTTTCGTAATAATAGAAAATTAAGGCCCAGGTAAAGTTCCAGTAAGGTTGAATGATGACGAGCGACGATGCGGTGGTTAATCTGTTTGCCCTGGCGCATCCCGGGCGGCTCAATGTTTTCCGCACCATCGTCCGCGCCGGTCCTGATGGCATCGCGGCGGGCAAGATTGCTGAATCGGTAAAGATTCCCGCCAACACCGCCTCCACCCATTTGAGCATCCTGACCGGCGCCGGCCTGCTCACCGCCTATCGCGACGGGCGGTCGATCATCTATCGCGCCAATTTTTCCCATTTTTCCGAATTGATCGGATTCATGCTCGAAGATTGCACCGAAGGCCAGCCCGAAGCGGCCCAATCGCTGCGTGATTATTTCAAGGACAGGCCGGTCGCGGCCGCGCCTGTAAAGGCTGCCAAGGCGAAATAAGGCATAAACGCCGCCACAACCCTGAATATGGCATCGCCCGCTTATTTTTGCCGGCGGATATCGCCTCCGCGTCCTTGCAAAAGGGCCGCATTTTTTCCCCGCTGACGCCATTTTGCCCGGCCATCATGTTCCTCCTCAACGCAAGGAGACCGTCATGAAGACCAAGCTCATCTACCAGATTACCGGCGTGATCGCCGCCGTCTCGGCCGCTTGCGCGCTCAGCGCCGCCGCCCAGGACATGCCCCCGAAGTCCACCCCGCCGGTCGTTCCGCCGGTTTCGGCCCAGGCCCAGCCGACGCCGGATGGTGACGCCGCGGCCGCCAATCCGGCCAGCACCACCGACCAGACCGCGCCTTTGCCCGGCACGGCCGCCAGTACCGCCATGCCTCAGGCCGCCGCCGGCGCGACCGCCGACGCCAGCGGCGCCTTGGCACCGAAGGATTTCATGCAGCAGGCCTATCGCGCCAACGAGTTCGGCATCGCCGCCTCGCAACTGGCCCTGACCAAGGCCGAAAGCCCGGATGCCAAGGCGGCGGCGCAGACCATCCTCAATGACGGCATGAAGGTGCGCCAGGACATGGTCGCCGCCATCCAGGGCTCGTCCAGCGACATGCACTTCGACCAGGGCTGGGACGATCACTACAAGGGCCTGATGGCCGACCTGCAAAACGCCACGGGTGCCAGCTTCGACCAGACCTACCTGGCCACGCAAAGCGAGGTGACCTCGACCGCCACCGGCCTGTTCCAGTCTTACGCCGATGCCGGCAGCGACACGGCGGTCAAGACCTTCGCCCAGAACACGCTTCCGGTCCTGCAATCGGAAGCCACCAAGCTTGACGCTGCGTCCAGCACCAGCGCCGGAGCGGCGGGCCGTTAAGCCCTCTCAAGGTTCGTCTCTCCGAAGCCCCCGGTCCTAGTCACGCCGGGGGCTTTTTTGTTGCGCGTCTGTCGCCGCGATGCCTAGATGGCGGAAAAGGGAGATCGTCATCGTGCTCGACCGCCGTCATTTTCTCGCCCTGTCGGGTGCCGCTCTCGCCATGCCGGGTCTCGCCGGGGCCGCCGATAGCTGGGACGACGATTTCGCCGCCTTCGTGGCCAAGGGTCTGGCCGATACTAAAACGCCCGGCCTCGGCGTAGCCATGGTCAAGCAGGGACGCACGATCCTGGCGCGCGGTTACGGCATGGCCGATATCGCCGCCCAACGCCCCGTCAATGCCGACACCCTGTTCCATATCGCCTCGGTCAGCAAGACCGTCACGGCAACGGCGGCGATGATGCTGGCGCAGGATGGCCGCTTCGGTTTCGATGACGCCGTCAACGACCACCTCGATTTCAAGGTCGTCCATCCGCGCTTCCCCGATACACCGATCACCATTCGCCAGTTGATGACCCATACGTCGGGCATAGACGACAAGGTCTATTACGCCACCGACGCTTTTTCCAACACCGGCGATCCCGTCATCGGCCTGCGCGATTTCCTGACAGGTTACCTGACGCCGGGCGGCCAGTGGTACGATGCCGACGGCTGTTTCGCGGCCCAGCCGGGCACTGTCTGGAAATATAGCAATGTCGCCGTCGCTTTGCTCGGTTACCTGGCCGGCCGCTTCGGCGACGACCTGAAGGCGCTGACCCAAAAACGCCTGTTCGCGCCGCTCGGCATGCACGACACCTCATGGACCTATGCCGGGCTCGATCCGGCGCGCGTCGCCACGCCTTACAATACCTCCGGCGACACGCCTGAGGCGCTTCCGCCGACGGGGTATCCCGACTGGCCGGCGGGGCTGTTGCGCACCTCGCCCAACGACTTCGCCCGTTTCCTGGCTATCTATACCACGGGCGGGGCGCTTGACGGCACGACCTATCTCAGCGCCGATACGCTGACAACCATGCTGGCGCCACAGCCCGTCCTGCCAGACCCCGCCGATCCGTCGATCAGCCAGGCCTTGATTTGGTCATGGCGCCAGTTCGATAGCTACAAGGTTTTCCTGCATGGCGGCGGCGATCCGGGCGCCTCCACCCTGGCCATGGTCGATCCGGACCACGGCACGGCGATCCTGATCTTCGCCAACGGCGCCGGCAATGCGGATTTCAGCGCTTTTCGCAAGCAACTGGTCACCCGCATGCTCGACCGCGCCGCCGCGATTTAACGGTTCAGCATCGCCATCCCGGCTTCGGGATAACGCGCGCCGGCAAAGCCGGTCCGGGCGATCACGTCCTCGATGTCCCTGATATCGGCCGCCGACAGGACGACTTCGGTGGCGGCGATGTTTTCTTCAAGGCGGTGCAGCTTAGTGGTGCCGGGAATGGGCACGATCCACGGCTTTTGCGCCAGCAGCCAGCCGAGCGCCAGTTGCGCCCGCGTGACGCCCTTGGCCTTGGCCAGGCCCGCCAGCGCATCGACGGCGCGGGCGTTCTGCGCCTTCGCTTCGCCGACAAAACGCGGATTGGAATTGCGCCAGTCATCGGCCGAAAGGTCCGCCACATTGGCCGAGCCGGTCAGGAAACCGCGGCCGAGCGGCGAATAGGGTACGAAGCCGATGCCCAACTCTTCCATGGTCGGCAGGCCCTGGGTTTCCGGATCGCGGGTCCATAGCGAATATTCACTCTGCACCGCCGCTACCGGGTGCACGGCGTGAGCCTTGCGAATCGAATCGGCGCTCGCCTCGCTGAGGCCGAAATAGCGGACCTTACCTTCCTTTACGAGGTCGGCCACCGCGCCGGCCACATCCTCCATCGGCACGTCGGGATCGACACGGTGCTGGTACAGCAGGTCGATGTGATCCGTGTTCAGCCGCCTCAGCGACGCTTCGGCGACCTCGCGGATATGTTCGGGCCGGCTGTCGGTGCCGTTGGACCGGCCGTCCCCGCCGATGCGGAAGCCGAACTTGGTGGCGATCTTGACCTTGTCGCGGATACCGGCAAAGGCCTCGCCCAGCAGTTCCTCGTTGGTGAACGGGCCATAGACCTCGGCGGTATCGAAGAAATCGACGCCAAGATCGACGGCCTGACGAAGCAGGTTCAGGCACTGGTCGCGATCGGCCGGTCCGTAGGCCCAGGTCATGCCCATGCAACCGAGGCCGATGGCCGAGACCTCAAGGCCGGATGTTCCGAGTTGACGCTTTTTCATGGCAAGCCTCCGTGTGCGATGTGGGAATGCCGCCTATGTGGGGTGCGGTGCGCCGGCAGGGAAGGGCAGGGATGTGAGGAATAACCGGTTATCCACCTCAATCCTTCATCACCCAGATCCCCAGCCGGTATTCGCAGCTCTGGCGCGGCTCGGCGTCCTCCGGCGTATCCGGGTGGGCGAAGGCCGTATGGAAACAGCTCCTGAGGCGCGGTTCGCCATCGCTCTTGCGACTGTCGAACAGCTTGAAGGCCAGCACCTCGTCCATGGTCATGCCCGGATAATAGTACCAGCGCTGAGCGGGATTGCGGCGCAGCGCCATCTGGTAGGGCGGCACTTTCGCCCCCGGCAGGCCGGCCAGTTCAGTGGGCACGATGTCGGCGGGATCGACGCTCGACGGATCGCACAGGGTCAGCGGCATGTGGCGCAAGGGCTCGCGCATGTTGGTGACGCGCCAGAAATCGATCAGCATGTAGCCCTCGACGTCGCCGCGGTCGTACATGGCGCGCCAGCCCTGTGCCGCCTCGGGCGAGGCGTAGGCGCCGATCATCTGCTGGTAGTCTTCGAGCGTGTAGCCGCAGTCCTGGTGGACGCCGCCGGCATAGCCCTGGGCCGTGCCGCGCCCGCGCCGGTTCAGCGAGCCGAAGCTGATCTCGAAGCGCCGGCCCGGCAGAAGTTGCGTGGCGATCAGGTGCTCGACCTCGGCCTTGTAGCCTGCCGCCGGATCAGCATCCCAGTCGGACACGTCGGTGATATGCGGCAGCAGGGCGAAACCGTAATCCTCGAACATAGCTGCCGCCGAACCGACCGCCTGCACGGGCCGGGCGTCGTGGATTTCGGTCGGCGGCGGTGGCGCGGCCGGCGGCGGATCATTGTCCGCATTGAGGTGGATGGTGAAGCGGCCCGGATAGCGGAAATCGGGCGGAAAGGCGGTCAGCGCGGCCTGAACCATGATTATCTCCCTGTTGCGACAAGAAATGAGCCCGGCCGTGCGCCGTTGCAAGAGGCTTATTCCGCCGGCGCCAGCGCACGGCGGCTGGCTTTGGCGGCCTTGGCCTGCGCCCTGGCGGCATCGATATGACGGCCCATGGCCTTGATCGGCGGCAGGCTGCGCAAAGTCACGCGGAAGGCGATGGCGATGGCGATGAAACCGATCCAGACGGCTGGCGTATTCAGTTCCGGATGCAGGTCATAGATATAGAAGCGGAAGGCGATCGACAGCACCAGCCACGGCGCCAGAATGGCCGCCCAGCGCGCGGCCTCGTCCTTCAGGAAGCCGCTGGCCCCGCCGGGATGGTAGCGCCAGGCCGCGCTGCTGCCCAGCCAGCGGAGAAAGACGATCAGGCTGACCACGACCAGGGCGCTGATCGTTGAAAAGGCGACCATGGTGAGCGGATGGGCGTGTTGCCAGGCCAGCGAAGCGGCTTGAGCGGTGGTGTGGGCATCTTGCATGGAAAGTCTCCGGGTTTTTTGGCGCAACCGTCCGTCTGCCGGGGAAGGTCCCGTCATGGCGGTGCGCGTCGAAATGTTGAAAGGAAGGACGGGGCGTACGGCCGCCGTCGGGATGTTACGCGTCACCGCGTCACGCAGGCATGGAAGAACTCCAGGGTTGGAAGCCGACAGTGACACCCGGAACATCCGGGCATCACCGGCCGGCATCGCAGCTTTATGTCCGCCGTCGCGCGGTTTGGATGCGGGGAATTAAAAATTTTTCGCCATCGCGGAAAAGGCTAGCATCCCGACATCGAGTCGGCCCTTGCGGGTCGCCGCATCCACGGAGCCCCTTGCCATGAACATGTCGTCCACCGCCCTCGGATTCAGCGCCCTGATGATCGCCGCCGGCATCGGCATCCCGATCATGGCCGCGCTCAACGGCGTGCTGGGCGCGCGCCTGGGCAGCCCGCCGCTGGCCTCGCTGATCGTGTTCGGGGTGGGCGCGGCTGTGTGCGCCATCGCGCTGGCGGTCACCGGCTGGCCCGGTAAACCCGCCATGACCATTCCGCCGATGTATTATTTCGGTGGCGTCTTCGTCGCCTTCTATGCCCTGTCGATCACCTATGCCGCGCCCAGGATCGGCGTCGGCAACGCGGTGATGTTCGTGTTGCTGGGCCAGCTGATCGCGGCGGCGACCATCGATCATTTTGGCCTGATGGGCGCGATCCGCTCGCCGATCACGCTGCAGCGCGCCGCCGGCATCGCCTGCATGGTGGCGGGCGTGGTGCTGGCGCGGAAGGTGGTGTGAAGAGGGCCCCTCCGTCGGCTTCACTGACACCTCCCCATTTGAGAAATGGGGAGGAGGGGGGTACCTCCGGTTCGGATCGTTACACACCCTCCTCCCTATCCGTAAGGATGGGGAGGTGTCGGCGAAGCCGACGGAGGGGTCTCTTTCTTGCTTAAGCCGTCTTGCGTAAGGGAGCCGTCGCCGGCGCCGTCTTGGCGGCGGCGTTCTTGATATAAAGTCCGCGCATGCCCGGCATCGGCTTGAAGCTGTCGGTGATGCCCAGCACCGTCTCGGCAGCGCCCAGGAACAGGTAGCCATCGTCGTTCAACAGGTTGGCGATCTGCTCCAGCACCTTGCGCTTGGTGTCGAGGTCGAAATAGATCAGCACGTTGCGGCAATAGATCACGTCCTGGCGGCCCACCATGCGCAGGTCGTCGAGCAGGTTCATCTTCTTGTAGCGAACCGACTGGCGGATTTTCGGCGAGATGCGCCACATCTCGTCGACCTTCTCGAAATGCTTGACCATCATCTGGATCGGCAGGCCGCGCTGGACCTCGAACTGGGTGTAGAGGCCGGCCTGGGCCTTTTCCAGGCAGCGGTCCGAGATATCGGTGGCCAGGATGTCAAGATTGACGCGCGGATACAGCATCCGCATGTCCTCCATCAGCATGGCCAGGCTGTAGGGCTCCTGGCCGGTCGAACAGGCGGCGCACCAAATCTTGATCTCGCCCGACAGGCGCGAACGGGCCAGCGGGGGCAGCACGTCCGAGCGGAACTGGTCGAAGGGCAGCTTATCGCGGAAGAAGAAGGTCTCATTGGTCGTCATGGCGTCGGTGCACGCGGCCATAAGCTTCTCATCGCGCTTGGTGCGCAGGGCGGTCAGCAGGGCCGCCACGTTGGCGTAGCCCTCGCGCCGCGCCACCGGCGACAGCCGGCTTTCGATCAGGTAGGTCTTGTCCGAGCCGAGGATCAGGCCGGAGCGCGTCTTCAGCATGACGGCGAGGTGGTCGATATCGTCGGGCGTCATGGTCTTTCACCTCTCGCAAAGGCCTTACACGCGGCGGAGAGGCCGTCGATGGGTTTGATGATTTCGGCTAGGCCGGCTTCGGCGACCGCGCCCGGCATGCCCCAGACGACGCTGGTGGCTTCGTCCTGAGCCATGACGCTGGCATTGACATTGACCAGGGCCTGGGCGCCGTCGCGACCGTCGTGGCCCATGCCGGTCAGCACGACGGCCAGGGCATGGTTGCCATAGACCTCGGCGGCGGAGCGGAACAGGGGGTCGACCGCCGGCCGGCACCAGTTGACCTGCGGCCCCTGGTCGAGCTTGATCTGCTTGCAGATCGGGTCGTTCTTGATGGTCATGTGGAAGTCGCCGGGGGCGATATAGACGTTGCGGCTTTCGATCAGCATGCCGTCTTTCGCCTCCTGCACCTTCTGCGGCAGCGCCTTGTCGAGGTGCTCGGCGAGAATCGCGGTGAAGGTGGCGGGCATGTGCTGGACGATCAGCACCGGCAGCTTCCAGTCGGGACCGAGGCCCAGCAGGAAGGCGCGCAGGGCGGGCGGGCCGCCCGTCGAGGCGCCTACCACCAGGCAGTCGATGCGCTTGGGGCCGCTGCCGCGCGGGCGCAGGGACGGCGTGATCGGCACCACCACCGGGCGCGGCGCCGGCGTCAGCGACGGCGTGGCCGGCATGTGGCCGTGGGCGGCGGTGGGCGTATAGGATGTGGGCGCCGTGCGCGCCTCGGGCTGCGGTGCCGCACCCTGGGCCGGCCACGAGCGGGTTCGTCCGCACAGCGCGCGGATCTTGGTCAGCAGTTCGGTGCGGAAGCCATCGGCGCCGCCGATGCGCGTCGAATCGGGCTTGGGGATGTAATCGGCCGCGCCCAGTTCGAGCGCGCGCAAGGTGACGTTGGCGCCGCGCGTCGTCAGGGTCGAGGCCATCAGCACCTTGAGGCCGGGCTTGGCGGCCAGCAGCTTCGGCAAGGCTTCGAGGCCGCCCATGTTGGGCATCTCGATATCGAGGATCAGCACGTCGGGCTGGACCTCGCGCACCTTTTCGATGCCCTTGGCGCCGTCGATGGCCAGGCCCGCCAGCACCATGTCCTTTTCCTGCTCCAGCCAGCGCGAGATCAGCCCCCGCACGACCGCCGAATCGTCGACGATCATGATCTTCAGGGGCCGCAGGGACGCGGCGGGATTGGGGTTCAGGGACATTATGCTTTTGCGCTCAGACGCCGCGCGGGCTTACGCGCAAACGTGCGCGACGGCCGGTCGGCCTTGCCGAAGGCCAAAAGGGCCTTCGGAAATTCAAAATTTTCCCCGGTACGCTTCATCCTACAACAAGCCGACTTCCGAGAACTTGGCTTCGAGAATCTCGCCGTCGAACGGCTTCATGATGTATTCCGAAGCGCCCTCGGTCAGCGCCTCGGTGATATGCGCCAGGTCGTTTTCGGTGGTGCAGAAGACCACCACCGGGTCCTTGCCGCCGTCTTCCTTGCGCAACTGACGCAGGAAGGTGATGCCGTCCATGACCGGCATGTTCCAGTCGAGCAGGACGGCGGCGGGCATCTTTTCCTTGCAGGCGTTGAGCGCCTCAAGGCCGTCATTGGCCTCGGTGACCTCGAACTGCAGGTTCTCCAGGATGCGGCGCGCCACCTTGCGGATCACGCGGCTGTCATCGACGACGAGGCAGGTTTTCATGCCTTGATTTCCTTAAACTACGCGGCTTTCAGGTGCGCCGCATCCAACAGTGTCTGTGGGTCCAACACTATCAGAAGTTCCTTTTCCAATTGATAAACGCCGACGATAATTTCCGACCAGCGCGGCGGCAGGTTGCCCGGCGGGGCGTGGAATTTCTCGTCGTCGAGCTTCAGCACCTCGTCGACCGAATCGATGACCAGCCCGTAGGAATCGCCATGCACTTCGAGGCCGATGGCCAGGGGTTCGGGGCTGCCTTCCGGACGTGGCGGCAGGCCCAGACGCCTGCGCGCGCAGACGGCGGTGACGATCCGTCCACGGAGGTTCAGCACGCCGGCGATCTCGCCGCGCGACAGCGGCACGGGCGTCAGGCCGCGCGGGTGGAAGACATCGTGGACCTTGGCGGCGTCGACGCCGAACAACTGGCCGCCGACGCGGAGGGTGACGTAATCGCGCAGGCTCATGCCACGGCCCTTTCACTGGAAGACGCGGCCGCGGAACCCGGATTTCGCTGGTGTTCGGCCAGGCCGCGCAGGTGGTAGTAATCGACGTCGAGGATCTCACACGCCTTGCCGGCCACGATGGCGGTGCCGCGCACGCCGGGACGATCCGGCGACAGCTCGATCGTCAGCTTGTCCTCGACCACGTCGACGATCTCGTCGACCGCCAGGCCCATGGCGTAGCCTTCGCCGGTAAAGACCAGCAGCGGCTGGATATGGGCGTCCGCGCGCGTGGCGCACAACAGGCCGGAATAGTCGGAATTGACGGTCAGGATCGGCATCAGCTTGCCGCGGTACTGCAGGGCGGCGCGGCCTTCCAGTTGCTCGATCTGTTCCGACTGGATATGTTCGAGGCGGGTGATGTGCTCCAGCTCGACCGCCTTGGGGGCACCGCTGCCGGCCTTGAACAGCAGCATGGCGACGCGCTGGTCGGTGGCGGCGTCGGCGGTGTCTTCCGTCTCCTCGGCCTGCTTTTCTTCCAGCATGTTGCCGGCGCGTTCGGACATGGCATTGGGGTCGAGGATCAGCACGACCGAGCCGTCACCCAGGATAGTGGCGCCCGAGAAGACATCGACGTCGCGCAGGACGGACGCCAGCGGCTTGACGACGATTTCCTCGGTGTCGAGCACGTCATTGACCACCAGGCCGTAGCGGCGCTCACCGACCTGGATGACCATGACGAAGGTCGGGTCCTCGGACTTGGCCTCTTCCAGTTGCAGGGTCGGGCCCAGCTGGACCAAAGGCAGCAGCTTGTCGCGCAGGCGCAGGACCAGGGCCTGCTCGATCTTCTCGATCTTGTGCTCGGCGGTGGCGCCGGTACGCACCAGTTCCATGACCGAGGTCTGCGGCACGGCGAACTTCTGCTTGCCGGCGCCGACGATCAGGGCCGATACGATAGCGAGCGTCAGCGGGATCTTGATGGTGAAGGTGGTGCCCTGGCCAGCCACCGAATTGAGGTCGATCTGGCCGCCGATCTGCTCGATATTGGTGCGGACCACGTCCATGCCGACGCCGCGGCCGCTGAGGTTGGTGACCTTGGCGGCGGTCGAGAAGCCGGGCGCGAAAATGAAGCGGTGGACCTGTTGGTCCGACATCGTCTCCAGCTCGGTGCGCGTCGCCAGGCCTTTTTCGACGATCTTCTCGCGGATGCGGCCGGTATTGAGGCCCTTGCCGTTGTCCGAGATGCGGATGACGATATAGCCGCCTTCGTGGAAGGCGCTGAGCTTGATGGTGCCGGTGGCGGGCTTGCCGAGATCGATGCGCTCCTGCGTGCCTTCCAGCCCGTGGTCGGCCGAATTGCGCACCATGTGGGTGAGCGGATCGCGGATCAGTTCCAGCACCTGGCGATCGAGTTCGGTGCCTTCGCCTTCCATGACGAGGTCGATCTTCTTGCCGAGTTCGTAGGAGAGGTCGCGCACCAGGCGCGGCAGCTTCTTCCACGCCGCGCCGATCGGCTGCATGCGCGTCTTCATCACGCTGTCCTGCAGTTCGCCGGTCAGGGTGGAAAGACGTTGCAGCGGCGTGGCGAAGGCCGAATCCTCGCGGTTCCGCGAAATCTGCAACAGTTGATTCCGCGTCAGCACCATTTCGGAGACCAGCGTCATCAGGCCTTCGAGCACGTCGACCGACACACGGATCGACTGGGTCGTGGCGATACCCTGGACGTCTTCGCCGCCCAAACCGGCCATCGGTTCGGGAGCCGGGGCCGGGGTTTTCGCCGGCGTGGGCGCGGCGGCCTTGACGGGCTCCGGCGCCTTGGCGACGACCGGTTCGGGCCTGGCTTCCGCCACCGGCTCGTTCATCCAGTCGGGCGCCTCGGCGGCGGCAAAGGCCGCTTCTAGGTCGGCTTCGGAGACTTCGCCAGGGCGCAGCTGGCGGCCGGTGGCCGGATCGATATCGCCGGGTTGCAAAGCCTTGGCGTCTTCCGGTCCCTCGGCGGCGGCGAAGGCCGCTTCCAGCTCGGCTTCGGAGACTTCGCCGGGACGCAGGGCGCGGCCCGTGGCGGGGTCGATATCGCCGACACCGAGCGCCGGGATATTGATGACGGCCGGCTCGATCTCGCCGTTGATCGGGCGATCCGGTACCTCGACCGCCTGCACCGCCGACAGATCGACGGCCTGGCCCTCGGCCATGGCTTCCAGTTGCGCGATCAGGTCGTGGTCGTCGCCGTCGGGCTCGCTGCCGGTGGCTTCGAGGCCGGCCAGGATCACCTTGATGCGGTCGATCGAGTGCAGCACCAGGGTGACGGCGATCGGCGTCACGTCGAGCTTGCCGTCGCGGAAGCGGCCGAGCAGGGTTTCGCCGGCGTGAGCCACGGCTTCCAGTCGCGACAGCCCCAGGAACCCGCAGGTCCCCTTGACTGTGTGGACGAGGCGGAAAATGTTGTCGAGCGTCTTGCGTTCGTTGGGGTTGGCCTCGAACTTGACCAGTTCGCTATCCACCACCTCAAGGCTTTCGGCGGTCTCGGTCAGGAATTCGGCGATTAAATCGTCCACGTCTAGCCCCGTCTTTACAAGTGCGCGCGGGCAACCGGAAGTTACACTTTGCCCACGCAAGTCCCGGGCATATTGCGGGGGTTTGGTTAAGAGAGGGTTCGCAAAACCTTACCGAAGGGTGAATTCGCCGTTTTTGTCGGCTTTCTGGCGCGGAGGTTGTGCAAACGATTGCAAAGCCTTCAGCCGCCTATCGGGCAGGACGTGGACAGGCGTGCATTTTTCCCTTAAGGGTTGTTAAAATCCTGGGGCCGGGGAAAGCATCATGAATCCGCACTTTACGTCGCATCGCATTTCTGCCGCTGCCCGGGAAGTTGTCGTAGGCGATGTCAATGCCGGCGAAACGTGGCAGTTCACCGCCGCCGGTGTCTGGCATGATGGCTTCGTCCCGGCCGGGCCCGGCGGCTACGCCAATCGCCTGGCGCGGTTATTCGGCCTGACCCTCGACATGGACGACGCCCCGCTGGCGGCCCTGTGCGGCAGGATCCAGGACGCCGGGGGCCGGGATATCGCGGGGACTAGGTTCGAGATCGGGCGGGGCTGTACATGGCAGGCCGGCCATTCCGGCCGTCTGGTTGTTTTCGCCAACGACGTGGCGTCGTCGTCGTTCCGGAACAACAACACCGGCCACGTGACCCTGCGCATGCGCCGCCTCGCCGCGGGCGATGTCATGGCGGCAGCGCCACCCCGGCCGCTGGCTTCCGGCTGGTGGGGCGATCTCCTCGATGTCCTGCAACGCACCGAAGGCCTGCTGCTGATTTCCGCCCTGGTCATCGGGGCCGTCGCCATGCTGGGCCTGACCGACCTCGGCCGCGATATTGTCCTGGCCGCGACGGAAAGCATAGGCGCGCTCGGAGACACGGCGCGGCTCTGGATGACGGTCGCCATCGCCTATCTCGGCTTCCAGGCGTGGTTCTGGCCGCGCCGTATCATCGAAGCCAACTACGGCTCGCACAAACGCCACTGGGGCCGATACAGGCGTCTCCTGACCTGGTGGCCGCGCACGCTCGGTGTTCTTCCGCATATCGTCGCACTGATCCTTATCGCGATCAGCCGGCCCGAAGGCGATCGTTCGGCTTTTTTCGGACTTGCGGTCATGGAAGTGCTGTCCGGCCTGATCTATGTCCTCTTCGTGGTTTTTCGCGACGGCATGATCAGGAACGCGCGAGGCCGGTGGCTGCTCTTTCTCAGGTGGCTTACCTTTGTATGGCCGGCCCTGGGCGTTGCATTTTCCTTTCTTCTGTTCTGCTTCGCCTGGGCGGCCCCCGCCGTGACGGGCCAGGCGGTGGGGCCGAGCGCCGTCGTCTTTTTCGCCGTTGCCGGCATCCTGCCGTGGGTGACCATCGTGGCGCAGCTTGGCGCGGCTTTTCGTATCCCGGCAGCGGCCATCCTGCTGGCCTGGTTCCTGCTTTGCAGTCTCGTCAACGACAGCCAGCACGAGGTTGGCCAGCCGCCTTTTGCGCAAACAATGGCGCTTGGGCCGCGGGGCAACATGGCGGCGGCCCTGGCCGACTGGCAGACGGCGCAGCTTCCGGAAAACGGCAAGACGCCGTTTTTCATCATCGCGACCGAAGGCGGCGCGTCACGTGCCGGGTTCTGGACGGCGGCAGTCCTGGATGCCCTGGAACATGACAGGCCGGGTTTTTCCGATCGAGTCTTCGCCATTTCCTCGATTTCGGGCGGCAGCGTCGGCGCCGTCGGCTGGGTCAAGGAGCTTCAGTCCGCCTGCTCCGGGGCTGACACCGGTCTCGCCGGCGGCGACGCCCTCAGCCCCGCTTTCGCCAGCAGCTTCTTTCCGGACGCGCTGCAAAGGCTTTCGCCGTTCGCGCTGTTTCCCGACAGCGCCCTGGGGCTCGAAAAGGGATGGGAAAGCAACTGGACCCGGGCCTGCCCGGCAGGACCCGGCCTCGACCAGCCTTACCTCGATCTGTGGCAGGGCAAGTCGAAGTCGTGGCGGCCGCTGGTCCTGGTCGGCGGCGCCAGCCAGGAAACCGGCAGGCGGGTTTTGACCTCACCCGTCACCTTTGCCGAGACCGGCATCGACGCCGACGACTTCTTCACCGACGCCGGCCGCGACATACCGCAATCGGCCGCCATCCTGAACGGCGCGCGTTTTCCGTGGATCAGTCCGCCGGGACGCGTAACCGTCAGGGAAAAGGGCAAGAAGAGCAATGTCTACCACGTTGTCGATGGCGGTTACTTCGACAACAGCGGCATCGAAACCGCGCGTCAACTGATGGCGTGGAGCCTGCCGAACCTGCATGAACCTGCCTGCGACGCGAAGGCCAATGACAAGGACAAGTGTGAGGCAGGGGACGGGTGCGCGGACAAAGACAAGACCTATTGTCCGGTGCTGATCGTGATCAGCTACACGGACCCGGCGGACAAGAAAAACAAAATGGTCGATGCCTTCGCCAATGATGCGCTCGGTCCGCTTGTCGGCCTGTATGAAAGCCGCGACGGCCATGAGCAGCATATGCTGGACCTCGTCAAGGCCACCGATGCGGCGAGGTCGGGATGGAGAATCTGCAATATAAGATTACAGGGCGATGCAACCCACAAATTGCCCGTCGACTGGGTCCTGTCGACGAAAATGCGGACCTATGCTCTCGGCAAGGTGCGGGACAGCAAGGGCTTCCAGGCGATCGCAAGGCTTCTTGACGCCGCTGCACCCTCGAACGGGAGCCTTGCCGCGCCTGACCTGGCCTGTGATGCCTAGGCCGGCATGTCGATGGTGATATCGAGCGCGTCGGGCTGGGCATCGAAGGCCAGGGTGCCGCCAGCTTCGTGGACGACGCTGTAGAGCCAGTGCGGCTGGATCCACTGGCCCGACAGGCCGTCGCTCAGGGCCAGGCCGGACAGGCCCTCGATGGCTTCCGGCTTCAGGCGGGCGCGCGGACCGCGCGATGCCGATTTCAGGTGCAGGCCCGTTTCATCCCTGACGCAGGTCAGGCTGGCCTTGCCGCCGGTCGGCAGGGCATTGCCAGCCAGCAGGCCGAGGTTGAGCAGGGCGCGCGCCGCCGGCTTGGCGAACAGCTCGGACGGGTCGATGGCGAAATCGAGTTCGGCGCGCATGGTCTCGTAGACATCGGCCAGGATCTTGTGCAGCTCCTTGCCGCTGAAGGCCTCCGACGTCGTCGCCGCGCCAAACGCCACCCGGGCGAAATGCACCAGCGTGATCAGTTTCTTGGCCGAGGTCGAGATCAGGTTGAGCGCCTCCTGCTTCATGTCCTGGGCGGACGGGTCTTCCAGCAGGTCGAGCCCGGACATGATGGCGCCGGCGGGCGAGATGAAGTCATGGCACAGCTTGGCCACCAGCTGCGTCGCCAGATCGTGGTGACCGATGTCGGCGGCCTTGGCCACCTCGGCTTCCGGTGCGCCGGTTTCAGGCGCGTCGGCGGCCACCGGCACAATCGTATCCGCGATCAGGGTAGGGGTCGAAAGGTCGTCCATGCTCATCTCGTCTTTGGTTTAGTTTCCCTCACCCGAACTGTGAGGTGATTTGGTTTCGCGGAAAAGGCCAAGTCGTTATAATATCTTTTAACATCTGCTTAATATGGGGTTTACAAGCGTACACGCGCACCTTAACCCCCGCGTACCCCAGCCATAACCCTCACAATATCCATAAGATTTCCCGCGGAGCCAAGCCATGCCCGATCAAGCCGCACCAACCTCACGCCTTGCCCGCAAGGGTCGCGGCAAGGTGTTTGATTCGATTCTCGACACCATGGGCGATACGCCGCTGGTCCGCCTGCCACGCCTGTCGCAGGACCTGGGCGCGAAAGCCGAGGTGCTGGCCAAGCTGGAATTCTTCAACCCGATGGCCTCGGTCAAGGACCGCATCGGCATTGCGATGATCGAGGCGCTGGAAACATCGGGCCAGTTGAAGCCTGGCGGCACCATCATCGAGCCGACCTCGGGCAATACCGGCATCGCGCTCGCCTTCGTGGCGGCGGCCAAGGGCTACCGGATCATCCTGGTCATGCCGGAATCGATGTCGATCGAACGGCGCAAGATGCTGGTCCTGCTGGGCTCCAAGCTGGAACTGACCCCGGCCGAAAAGGGCATGCGCGGCGCCGTCAACCGGGCGCAGGAATTGCTGGCCGAGGTGCCGGGCGCGGTCATGCCGCAGCAGTTCGAGAACGAGGCCAACCCGCACATCCACGAACTTTCGACCGCCGAGGAAATCTGGAACGATACGGCCGGCGCCGTCGATGTGGTGGTGTCGGGCGTTGGCACCGGCGGCTCGATCACCGGCATCGGCCATGTGCTCAAGCAAAAAAAGCCGTCGGTCAGGATGATCGCCATCGAGCCGGAGGCCTCGCCGATCCTGTCGGGCGGCGAACCCGGCCCGCACAAGATCCAGGGCATCGGCGCCGGCTTCGTGCCGGGCATCCTCGATCGCGGCGTCATCGACGGCGTCGAGACCGTCAGCAACGATGCCGCCTTCGCCATGGCGCGCAAGGCGGCGCGTGTCGAAGGCCTGCCGGTCGGCATCTCTTCCGGCGCGGCGCTGGAGGTGGCGTTCCGGCTGGCGGCACGGGACGACTATGCCGGCAAGACCCTCGTGGCGATCATCCCCAGCTTTGCCGAACGGTATCTTTCGACAGCACTGTTCGAAGGTCTTTAGGCAAGACGCATTGTCACGCCCGCCGGCTTGAGGCAGACTGCCACAAAACACAGGGAGCCGCCTCATGAGCTTGCGCACCATCGCCGCCCTTTCCGCCCTCGGCCTCATCCTTGGCGGCGCTTCCGCCGGCGCACTCGAGCCCGCGCCCCAGGCCCACGATCCTGTGATCGGCACGAAGCCGGCGCAGAACGGCGCGGTCATCGTCAGCCTGAGCGATGACACGCCCGGCGCCACCATCTACTACACCACCGACGGCTCGGCGCCGACCATCGCCTCCCAACGCTACGAGGCGCCGTTCCTGGTGGCGTCGAACCTCACCGTCCGCGCCACCGCCATCGCGGAGGGCCTCAATTTCAGCAGTGTTCCCAGCCAGGTTTTCGCCCCCGATATCCCCGCCGATACCCTGGTCTGGGCCGACGAGTTCGACACGCCCGGCGCCCCCGATCCCACCGTCTGGGGGTACGACACCGGCAATCGCGGCTTCGGCAACCACGAACTGGAAACCTACTGCGCCGCGGGTTCGGCCGAGGCGCCGTGCGATCCGGCCCAGCCCAGCGCCAGCGTGGCGGCCGATGGCCTTCTCCACATTGTCGGCCGACGGATCGACGATCATACCTTCACCTCGGCGCGGCTGAAAAGCCAGGGGCTGTTCAGCTTCCAGTACGGCCGCATCGAGGTGCGCGCCCGCGTGCCGGAAGCACAGGGCTACTGGCCGGCCTTCTGGACGCTCGGCAACAACATCACCACGGTCGACTGGCCGGCCAGCGGCGAACAGGACATCCTGGAGCGCGTCAACGCCGCCAAGGCGCCCGACTGGAACGAGGGCTCGGTCCACGGTGTCGGCTTCACCGGCGGCACCGGCCTGGGCAAGGTCTACGAATTTCCCGCCGGCCAGACCGCGGCCGACTGGCATACCTACGGCATGATCTGGAAACCCGGCAGCGTCGCCTATTATGTCGACGATCCGGCGCATCCCTATGTCACCTACACCACCGACGACCTGAAGCCGTTCCCCGACGCCAAATGGCCGTTCGACGCCGGCCAGAGCAACTTCCTGCTGATCAACATGGCCATCGGCGGCGACTGGCCGGGTTCGCCCGACGCCACCACGCCGTTTCCGGCTGAAATGCAGGTCGATTACGTCCGGATTTACAGCAACTGATCGGTCGCCGGACCGAAAACTCCTCTTATACAAAAGATTAACGCATCGCTTGCATGATGCTCCTCATGCTTGACAGTGCCCTGCCTTCGCCAGACCCGTCCGAACCCTACGAAGGTCCCGCCACCGGAGCGCCCGCGGAAGCTGCCGGCATGGCTGAAGGCGAAGCCGGCGCGGGCCTTGCCGCCGTCAACGAGCTCATCGCCACCGCTCCGCGCTTCCAGGCCCGACACGTGCTGATGCGCCGCCTGGCCGATGTCGTCTGTCTGCCGGAAAGCCGAATCAATGCCTTTGAGCGCGCCGTCACCGCCGACCTTCTGGTTGAGATGCTGCGCGAATCCGCCGTCGTCGACCGTGCCCGCGTCGCCAAGCGGCTCAGCATCCTGGCCGATGTGCCCAATTCCCTGGTCCGCATGCTGGTGGTCGACGACATCGAGGTGGCGCGGCCGCTGATCGAGGATTGCGCCGCCCTGTCCGACGCCGACCTGCTCTATTGCGCCCGCCACGGCAAGGCGCATCATCGCAAGATCCTGGCGGCGCGCAAGGACCTGCCGACCTTCCTGACCGAAGTCCTGATGGACGGCGAGGATATGTCGGTCGTCGACATCCTGCTCAAGAACCCGCGCACCGTCCTGTCGCAGAACGCCCTCGAAGCCGCCGTCGCGCTCAGCCAGAACTACACCCACCTGATCCCGATGATCCTGCGCCGCACCGAACTGCGCCCATCGTCGGCCTATGTCATGTTCTGGTGGGCCGAAGGCGACATCCGCCGCCAGATCCTGACCCGCTTCGGCGTCAACCGCGAGGTCATGCAGGACATGGCCGCCGACGTCTTCGCCATGGCGGCCGAGGAAAAATGGCAGGACCCGCTGTCGCGCAAGGCGCTGCAGTTCATCGAACGGCGGCAGCGCAACCGTGAGGCGCTCAAGAAAAGCCCGTACAAGTCGCTGGAAGCCGCCATCGCCGATGCCGCCCACGCCGGCATGACGCGCAAGATGGCCGAGGAAATCTCCTACCTGTCGGGCCTGAAACCCTCGACCGGCGCCAAGATCATGCGCGACCGCGGCGGGGAGGGCCTGGCCGTGCTGTGCAAGGCCACCGGCCTGTCGAAGCGCGCACTCAGGGCCTTGTGGAAGGCGCTGCGCCGGCCCCTGCGCGGGCCCGACGGCCTTACGCATCCGCAACTGGCCGAGGTCATCCTGGCCTACGACCTGCTGGCGGTCGATCGCGCCCAGACCGTGCTGCGCTACTGGAACTGGTCGCTGTCGTCGGCGCTGACCCACGTCATGCTGCGTGCTTTGTCGCGCGGCGACGATATCGACCTGGAAGGCCTCAGCGTGCCGCAACGCGCCGCCATGCTGGCCTTTGGGCAAGACTTGAAGTCTTAAAGCCGCCCGTCAATACACCGCAGATAAGTAATATCGCCGCGTGAACTCGCACGGCGCTTTTTTTTCGAGTTTTACGCTTGAATAAGTTTGTTATCTGGCTTAGGTAACCGCAATAGTTCTGACGACTCAAATAGATTTGAACGGGATAGAGTAATGGAAACCAAAACAGATACCTTGGACATGACGGTGGAAATCGTTTCCGCTTTTGTCGGTAACAATTCAGTGCCCGCAACCGAGCTGCCGTCACTCATCCAGAGCGTGCACCAGGCGCTCAATTCCATATCGAGCGGTGAAGAAACCAAGGTCGAGGCCCCGAAGGAGCCCGCCGTATCTGTCAAGAAGTCGATTTCGAACGACTATATTGTCTGCCTCGAGGACGGCCGCAAGTTCAAGTCGCTGAAGCGCCACCTGCGCACCAAGTACGGCATGAGCCCGGAAGATTACCGCGCCAAGTGGAACCTGCCCAAGGATTATCCGATGGTCGCGCCGAACTACGCCAAGGCGCGCTCGGACCTCGCCAAGCAGATGGGCCTCGGCCAGGGTGGCCGCCAGGTCACGCGCAAGACCCGCGCCAAGGCGTAAACCGCTTTCACCGAAGTTTCGAAAACCCCGCCGGCTCCTCCCGGCGGGGTTTTTGTTGGTCTGGTCCGCAAACCCGCGTTTTTGTTTTCGCCACACACTGGGGCAATAAGCCCGCGTTAACCCTTTTTCGCTTGCCAAGGAATCGCCTGTTAAGAGAAGGTGAAAACAGATGATTCGCGAAGGCGGCCGGCGAAATGAAGACTTCGCACAAGTGTTCGCGTCATGTTCTCATATTTTCGTCAGGCGCGGACGCGGTTGCACTTGAACATCAAGTGAAACGCGTTGTGGTTTAGGGGCATAGCTTAAGTTTACCGATGGCTGGTCTGGCTTCCGAAATGTTGGCTGCCCTGCATGCGCATGAAGACATCTTCCGCTACTGGCGGAGCCTGCGCCGCCGTGGCCGCCTGCCGTCGCGCGGCGACCTCGATCCCGCCGCCATCAAGCGCCGTCTCCCGACCATCAGCCTGATCGATGTCCTGAGCGACCATCCCGACAATGCGCCCGACGCCTTCCGCCAGCGCCTGGCCGGTACGGAACTGTTCAACGCCTATGGCGAGGAAATCACCGGCAAGACCATCGATCACATCTATTCGGCCTCTGAAGCGCATTACTGGGCGGAACACCTGACCTTCGTCGTCGACCAGAGGAAGCCCAATGTCGGCCTGCATTCGATGGCATGGCGCGGCGCCAAGGGCCTCAGCCTGTTCTGGCTGCGCCTGCCGCTGGCGTCGGACGGAGTCAAGGTCGACATGATCCTGGGCCACGACGCCCTGATCGGCAAGATCGACATGATGACTTCGGGTATCAAATCGGCTTCGTAGATGAAGCTTCCGCCGGTATTAAACCGGCCGGATCACCGCTTCCTCGCGCGCACATCCCACGGGGGCTATCCGAGAGGTCGCCATCTATACTGCCACTTTTGGGAAAATGCGCCTATTTTTCAGTTGAAATAGGAAAATTATCCTCCCATAGTCAATCCACACTATGATCGTTTTTGCGAAAGGCGCCGGCGGGAGAGACCGGCGAAGTGATGGATATGACGCTAGAACAAAAAGTGAACAATGCGCTTCCCCTGGCTATGAGCGGGCGGGCGGCGGCCAGGACGGCCCGGCTGCGCCAGGCGGCGCTCGACAAGGCGCGCGCGGCGTTCGTCATCGACCTGGTGGCGCTGGCCACCGGCGTGCCGGCGGCCGAGTTGCGCTGCGAAACGCGGAGCAACGCCCGCGCCGCCCGTGCCCGCCAGATCGCCATGTACATGGCCTATGTCGCCTGGGCGTGGCCGCTGGCCCGCATCGGCGAGGCCTTCGATCGCGACCGCACCACGGTCGGCTATGCCTGCCGGCTGATTGAGGACATGCGTGACGATCCGGTCTTCGATGCCAAACTCGAACGACTGGAGGCCTGCCTCAAGGCGGCGCCCGAACCCGCCGACGTCAAGCTGCTCAGCCCCAACCTGGTCGAGATGGCGTGCTAGGATGAAACGGCCCGACCCGCAAAGGCCCGATCTGAAAAGATTGGCGCGCCTGCTGCTGCGGCCGGGCCTGATAGTCGAGCGCGACGGCGCGGAGTATGTCCTCCGCGCCGGCCCCGACCGGCGGCGCAAACCCCTGGCTCGCCTGAGCGAGGCCGACTATGGGGCGGCCAAAAGCCTGAATGACAAGCCGCAACCGGCGCAAAGCCGCGATATCGCCGGGCAATGGCAGACCGACGAACGCGGCTTCAACGTCCAGCGCAGCGTCAATCGCGCCGAATCCCCGATGGCTTGGCTGATGCGTCACAAGGATCGCAACGGCCTGGGCTTCCTCGAAAAACGCCATCTCGCCGCGCTCGAAGCCCTGCGCGACGACCATTCCACCGGCTTCGCCCAGCCCGGCCTGACCAGCAACTGGCAGGCCTATGGCGCCGGCGGCAGCCATCGGGCGGAGGCACGCCGTGGCGGCGATCTCCACGCCTTCCGCCTCGACGCCCGCCGCCGCTGCGAGGAAGCCCTGGCAAGGCTCGGCGCCTTCCGCGCCGTCTTCGAGCGCGTCTGCCTCGAAGGCACCAGCCTGGGCGTCATCGAACGCGGTTTCGGCCTGCCACGGGGAACGGCCAAGCACCAGGTCAAGGCGGCGCTCGATCGCCTGGCCGCCTATTACGGATATTGACCGCGCCGCGGCGGTTGCGTTAACAAAGGGTTAATTCTCAGACAATCGATTGCGATTCCGCGATGAGCCAGCAAGGTAACCCGATGCCCGACATGACCAGCGTAGCCAATGAAACCCTGACCCTGAAGGCGGTTGCCGCCGAAGCCCGCCGGCCCGAGCCGCAGCCGGTGACGCAACTGCCGGTCAAGGCCGCGCGCCACGCGATCAGCGACGACCAGCTGGAAGCGCTGAAGGCGCACAAGTCGGGCGTCGAACAGCCGTTGCTGTGGATCACGATCGGCATCTGCCTCGGTTCGGCCACCGGCTCGCTGGCGGCGCTCAACACCTTCCTCAAGGGCGGCGGACTGACGATCGAAGGCTTCGTGCAGAACATGTTCTTCTTCTCGTCGCTGCTGGCCGCGCTGATCCTGGCGGTCATTCACCTGCCGCGCCGCAAGGACTTTCACCGCCTGGTCGACGCCCTGCGCCACCGCGAAGGCTAAATGAGCGAGTAGCTGGTGCTGCGCCCGCCGGCGGTATCGCGTAGCAATATGCCCCGCCGCATCAGGTCGTCGATATCTCGGCCTGCCGTATCCTGCGAACACTTGGTAAGCGTCGCCCATTTCGACGAGGTCAGCTTGCCGTCGAAACCGTCGAACAGCCGGTTCAGCATCAGCCGCTGGCGAGGATTGAAGCTTTCTTCGGCATGGCCCTCCCAGAAACGCGCCCTGGCGACGACCGATCCCGTCACCGTATCCGCATTGTCGATCGCCCGGCCGAGGCAGGCGATGAACCAGACAAGCCAACTGGTGATATCGAGGTCGCCCTTCTGCGCCGTCTCCAGTTGCCGGTAATAGTCCGCCCGCTCGGCGCGGATCTGCGACGACAGGCTGTAGAAGCGCTGCGGGCTGTCGTCGGCGCGCGCCAGGGCCAAATCGCCGACGGCGCGGGCGATGCGGCCGTTGCCATCCTCGAACGGGTGGACGGTGACGAACCACAGGTGGGCCAAAGCGGCCCTGACGATCGGGTCCATGGGCTTGTTGTTGTTGAACCAGGCGAGGAAGCGCGCCATCTCGGCCGGCAGGCGCGCCGCCGCCGGCGCCTCGAAATGGACGTGTTCGCGCCCCATGGGGCCCGACACCATCTGCATCGGGTCGCCGTCGGGTTCGCGCCAGCGGCCGGTTACGATGCGGCTGAGGCCGCTGCGTCCATCGGGGAACAGGCTCGCCTGCCAGCCGCACAGGCGCTCGGCCGTCAGGGGCTTGTCGTAACGTTGCGTCGCATCGAGCATCATCTCGACCACGCCGTCGACATTACGGTCGGCCGGCTTGAGCGCGCCGATATCGATGCCCAGCCGGCGCGCCAGCGACGAGCGCACCTGTTCCAGGTCAAGGACCTCGCCCTCGATTTCGCTCGACTTCAGGATGTCGGAGGTGAGAGTCTGTAAGGTGGCGTGTTCGCGCGGACTGAAGCCCAAGGCCTCCATGCGGCCATAAAGCCGCCCTTGCCGGCGATGGAGTTCGGCCAGCGGCGCCGTCAGTCTGGCCTCGTCCCAGCGGAATGCCGGCCATTCGTCAAGATCGTGGATATATTCCATTTTCCGCACCCTTTGCGGAGAATGTAGCGCTTAATCTCCGCATACCTCAGATGGCGGCCCGCTTCAGCCGCTCGACCATGGACAGTAGGCCGTTGGTGCGCTGCGAGCCGAGGTTGTCGGCCAGGTTCAGCGCCGTCAGGGTGGCGCGAACGTCAAACCCGAGAACATCGCTGAAGGGCAAACCGTTCAGCAGCTCCATAAGGATGGCGATCAGGCCCCTGACGATGAAGGCGTCGGACTCTGCGCGGAAATGTAGGTGGCCGTCCGCCGGCCCGTCGATGACCAGCCAGACCTTCGATGCGCAACCGAGTACGCGCGTGGCATCTGTGCGATCCCCGGGGGCAAGCGCGGGCAGGTTCTTGCCGAGGTCAATGACGTGCTGCAGGCGCAGTTCCCAGTCGTCTAGCAGGTCGAACGTGTCATGCAAGGCGGAAAGGCGGTCTTGGAATTCGGGCGACATGGGCGGCTATATAGACGGGTTTGCCTGAAACTCAATGCGTTGCACCCTTAGCCTGGCCGCGCTAAGTTGTATGACAAAAGAGGAAACGTCACATGCGCATTACCCTGCTTGCCGCCCTGGCGGCGGCCATCATGGCCACCTCGGCCCACGCCGCCACGCCGCAGACCTGGATTCCGACGTGGTACGCGCCGCCCGAGCCGGTAGCCGATGCACCGGTGATGCTCACCGACACGACCGTTCGCCAGATCATCCATACCTCGACGGGTGGCCAAGTGGTGCGCCTGCGCCTGTCCAACGCCTTCGGCCACGATGATCTGCACATCGACAAGGCGACGATCGCCAACCGCGCCGCCGGCAGCGCCATCGCGCCTGGCTCCAGCGCTGTTATCACCTTCGCCGGCCAGCCGGGTGTCATCATTCCCGCCGGCGCCTTCGCGCTCAGCGACCCTATCTCTTTCGACGTGGCGGCGCGCAGCGACCTGGCCGTCAGCACCTATGTGGCTTCGGCGCCGGTTTCGACCGTCCATATCCAGCAGCGCAACGCCATCTACTACGCCGCCGGCGACGTCACCGCGGCCGAGACCCTGACCCTGGCCCCGCCGCCGGCCAATGGCGACTGGACGCCCTGGCTCTCCGAAGTCGAGGTGGCGGACTCGGCCACCCAGGCCACCGTCGTCACCTTCGGCGATTCGATCACCGACGGCGCCGGCCCCAAGGCCGACATGAACGCGACCTGGCCCGACCTGCTCTACGATCGTTTTGCCGGTGCCGGCATCGATCTCGGCATCGCCAATGCGGCGATCAGCGGCAACCGCCTGCTGCATAACGGCCAGTGGGCGCCCTTCGGCATCGACGGCCTGGCGCGCTTCGACAGCGACGTGCTGGCCCAGCCCAACGTCAAGGCGGTGATCGTGCTGATCGGCATCAACGATATTGGCCATCCTGGCTCAGGTTCGCCGATGTCCGAGACCACGCCGCCCGAGCAGATGGAGGCCGGCCTCAGCCAGTTGGCCGAGCGCGCTCACGAACACGGGCTGAAAATTTACATCGGCACCCTGACGCCGTTCAAGGATACGGTGTTCAAGGGCTATTACTCCGACGACAAGGAGGCTCAGCGCCAGGCGGTCAATGCATGGATCCGTTCGAGCGGGGTTTTCGACGGCTATGCCGATTTCGACAAGGCGCTCGACGATCCGGCCCATCCCGGCCACCTGCGGCCGGAGTTTGATTCCGGCGATCACCTGCACCCCAGCGCTGCTGGCGACGCGGCCATCGCCAACACCATCCCGCTGGACTGGTTTCAGGCGGAAGCTCCGAAGGCGGTGGTGAAAAAGCGGAAGCGTCGGTAGACGCCCGCCCGGCCTTACGCCTTGAGCCGCAGGATCGCCCGCAGGCTCTCGCCCTTGTGCGCCACCACGCCGAAGGCGCCACCCATGGCCAGGCAGTTGAGCCGCACGATCGCCCAGCCGAGGCCCGCCCCTTCACGCGTCCGGCCAACGGCGGTCGAGCCCTGCTCGAACGGCTTCATCAACCGGCCGATATCGTCGGGATCGGGCGCATCGCCGTAATTGAAGACGCTCAGTTCGATCATGTCGCCGCATCTCCATGCATCCAGCTCGATGCTTTCACCGGCCGGCGTGAAATCTATGGCGTTGCCGAGCAACTGGTCGAGGCACGATGTCAGGGCGCGCGGTTCGATACGGGCGCACAGGTCTTCGTTATGCAGGCGGATATCGAGGCGCACCCCGCGCGCCTGCACCACGTTGCGCACCCGGGCCGCGGCCTCCTCGAACATCGGCAGCACCGGTTCGGCGGCGCAATCGAGCGCACCCCCCGATTCCAGTCGCACGATCTCGAGGAAATTGTTGAACAGGTGCAGCAGCTTGGTGCCGGATTCCTTGATGATGCCGGCATATTCGACATAGTGCGGCGACCCCAGCGGACCGTACAGTTCCTGGTGCAGGATGTCGGAAAAGCCGATGATCGAATTGAGCGGCGTGCGCAGTTCGTGGCTGACCATGCGCAGGAAGGTGCGCTTGCTGTCCTTGTCCGCCCCGTGCGGATCGAGACTCCGGCTGGCGGTCTCGGAAGGCGGTATATCGGCCTGGGGCTCTACGAGGGACATGGGTTCAAAACCTAGCGTGGAGGGCCATCATAACCCAGGCCGATTAAGGTTAAGTTACGCTTTTCATGCGGAAATTAGCCGGTTGCGGCGGCCTGTTCTCTCCCACGGCGTGAGAAGCTTTCTTATTTCCGAGGATTCTGCCTAAACTCCCGTGTTTTTGCCCAGGGGACCATTGCGCGTGCCGCTCAAAGCCTATTTCCAGGATGTGACGCCGCCAGCGCAGGCCTTCCCGGGCCTGCGATCGGGGATGATCGTTTGGCATTGCGCCTGGGCGGCGGCGATGCTGGCCGGCCTTCTGGGCCTGCTGTTCCTGCCGGCGTCGCCCTTCGTGGTCGCCGCCATGGTGGCCATGACCTTGCCGGGCGTGGCCGTGGTCATGCTGCTGGCGCGCGATACGCTGGTCATGCGGCGCTGGCTGATGGTGATCTGGAGCTTCGCCGCGCTCGCCGCCGTGGCGCTCACCGGCGGCATCACCGGCCCGGCCGCGGTCTGGGTGGCCATGCCGCTGGTGGCCGCCCTGGTGATGAACCAGCGCGTCCTGATCACGCTCGGCGCCACGCTCAGTTGCGGCGTCACGGTCGCCGCCGCCATGGTCAGCGTCTTCCAGCGCGTCCACGTTCCCGACGACCAGGAAGGCTTCTGGCTGGCCCTGATCGCCATCGTCACCACGGTGGTGGGCTTGAGCGTCGCCCTGCTGCCGGCTTTGCGGCAGAGGGTGGAGCGCGCCGCCGACGCCGAGGAGGCGCGCGAACGCCTGCTGAAGATGCTGACCGAACAGCCGCAGCTGATCCTGTGCCTCGATGACCAGGCGCGCGTTGTCGCCGCCTATGGCGAAGCGCCGGCGGGCCTCGACCTCGGCCTGCTGATGCAGCGCGGCCTGAGTTCCGCCGCCCATGCCCCCGACCGCGCCGCGCTGAAGCAGGCGGTGGATCTGGCGCTCGCCACCGGCCGCGCCGACATCGGCTTCATGCCCCATGCCGCCATGGATCACTACCTGCACCTGACCTTGCGCCGCGCCGCCGACGACCGGCTCTACGGCTCGCTCAGCGACGCCACCTTGCAGCATGCCCGCGAAGCCCAGCTCGACGCTGCCCGCGCCGACGCCGTCCAGGTCAGCGAGGGCAAGACCCAGTTCCTGGCCGGCATGTCGCACGAGCTGCGCACGCCGCTCAACGCCGTCATCGGCTTCTCCGACATCATGCGCCAGCAGATGTTCGGCGAGCTGTCGCCAAAGTATGCCGAATACGCCCAGCTCATCTGGGAATCGGGCCAGCACGTCCTCGACCTCGTCAATGACGTGCTCGACATGTCGAAGATCGAGGCACAGAAATACCAGCTCAGCCTGGAAAGCTTCGACATGCGCGAGCCGGTGCTGCAGGCCCTGCGCCTGATGCGCGGCCAGGCGCACGAAAAGGCCATCGACATCGTCACGGCCCTGCCGCAAACCGCCCTGAGCGTCACCGCCGACAAGCGCGCCATCAAGCAGATCTGTCTCAACCTGCTGTCGAACGCCATCAAGTTCACCCCGCGCGGCGGCAAGGTCAGCCTGGCCCTGGCCCAGTCCGGCAACACCGTCGACATCACCATCACCGATACCGGCATCGGCATCGCGCCGGGCGACCTCAGCCGCATCGGCCAGCCGTACCAGCAGTCGGGCTCGGCCGAACAGAAGGCCATGGGCACGGGGCTGGGCCTGTCGCTGGTGAAGGCGATGGCGCATCTGCACGGCGGCGAAATGAAGCTGTCGAGCCAGTTGGGCCAGGGCACGGCGGTGACGGTCTCGCTGCCGGTGTTGGCGGCGGAAGGCGTCGAGGTCGAGCTGCCATTTTCCGAACCCGAACCGGAAACACTGCCGGTCAAGGCGTTGGAAGATTACAAGCAGACCCCCGGCGCTGTCTCCGGCTTCGGCGACTTCGTCATCCGCCCGCCGAAGAGCTAACCCGCCAGCTTCCCGCCATACGGGCTCGGCAGGCCGACATAGCTCAGGCCGGTGATGAAGTCGCCGACCTCGAAGCGCATGTAGCGTGGGCCGGCGCTGAAATCGAACTCGACCACCATGTCCTCGCGCGGATCGAGCTTGGCGATCGCCGGGAAGGCCCGCGTCGAGAAATCGAAGCGCACCGCGTCCTGCGCGCCCGATTGGGCGCCGACATAGTCGCCGGTGGCGCTGAAGCCCAGGGCATTGGCGCGCACCGCCGGCGCCAATGCCGCCGTCACATCGTTCATCGCCCGCGCCGGAAAGTCCAGGGTGCCGCCGCCGAAACCGGCCGGCGTCGTGTCGGAGACCGCATAGGCCGCCGGATTGATCAGGCCGCTGGCCACCACGTCGGGATCGCGCAGCAGAAGCCGGGCGCTGTAGGGTTTGGCGCCGTCCGCAAAATGGGCCATGACGACGAGGCGGTTGTCGGAAAGCGTGCCGAAAAGCCCCATGGCCGCATCGGCGTCGCGCGTATCCTGATACTGCACCAGTCGCCAGGCATGGGTGTTCTCGCCCGTGCGGTCGGCCAGCCAGCCAGCGCGTCCGCCCGGCAGGTCGAGGCGCGGCATGGCGGCATAGCTTGAAAACGCCGACCGCGCCGTCGCCATTTCGGCCGTCAGTTGCGGCGCCATGCAATCGCTGCGGTCGGCCGCCGCCCTGGCCGCGTCGAGATAGGGCGCCAGCACGCTCATGTCGCGGCCCTGGCGGATGGCGGCGTTGCGCGCCTGGACGTAGCCGCCCTTCAGCGCCATGGCGGTGGCCGGATCGAGCAGGTGGCAGCGCGCGTCGGCCTCGGCGAGGAAAAGCCGCTTGGCCACCGTCACGATGACGCCGTCGACATCCTGCGCCGCCAGCGGCCCGGCGGCCAGCAGGGTCAGGGCCAGCGAGACCATTTTCACCCACGTGCTTTTTGCTTTGGAACTCATGGCCGTCAGGTATAGTCCATCGGACTTCAGGAACCGTTGCCAGTCAGGGTTAATCGAATGTTGCTGTCGACCGATATCTGGGTCGCCGCCCTCATCAAACGCGCCGAAATGGCCGGCGCCTTCGCCACGATCGCCCGGCGCGGCGAACGCCAGTTCGGCTCGGTCATCGTCAAGGTGCTGAATCTGAAGACGCGCGACAGCTATCTCCTGCGCGAGGCGCAACAGGGCGACGAAACGGTGTGGATGAGGCCGCTGGAGACGCGCGACGAAGCCAGTCTCGACGCCTATATCGCGCGTCAGCTCACATACGACCCCGACCTGTGGCTGGTCGATATCGAGGATGGCGACGGCCGCCATTTCCTGACCGAGAAAGTCGTCGAAACCTGATGACGCCTGTCAGGCGTACGGCATCGCCGGCGTTTCGCCGCGAACCATGATTGTCGTTGCCAATGACAAGGCGATGCCCGTATAGATGCCCCTGGCCATCGGATGCAGCCGCAAAGCCGCATTGAACTTGGTGCTAAGTGTTCAGATCAATCGCAGACAGGCGATCCACCGGGGGGAAAATTACATGACAACTTATAGCGCAGGCATGCCTGTGTCCGTTCTTACGGTCAGCACGGATATGGGCACTCTTTTCAGGTCGACCATGAAGGCCCTGGCCGGCGGTGGCTATATCCTGATCTACCAAGAAACCGGCCCAACGCAATTTACCGGCCAGACGGCGGACGGGGTTATCTACGGGCAGATATTTGACGCCGCGGGCAACAAGAGCGGTGGTCCTTTCACCATCACGCCAGACGATGGCCTCTACCATGAGATGCTGAATTCCAACACCTCCGTGGTTGCCACGGATGACGGCGGATTCATTGTTTCGTGGGGGGACGGCAGCAATACATCTTCACCCGTTGCCGAGCAGCGTTTCGACGCCACGGGCGCGCGCGTCGGCATGGTCACTCATACGGACGCCCAATTGACGCAGTTGCCGGATGGCCGCTTCGCGGGCGCGCTGTTCGAGGCGGATGGCGAAAACTCGAATATCGGTTACCAGCTATACGATTCATCCTTGCAGCCCATAGGCGATCAGGCCCAGGTCAATGACGGCGGCGCCTATTTCCGGTACGTCGAAGGCCTCACACCCCTGAAAGATGGTGGCTTCGCCATCGCGTGGAACAGCCACGGCCAAGCCGGCAGCAGCAACGACATCTATGAGCAGCTTTTCGACAGCACCGGCGCGAAAATCGGCGACGAAACCCTGGTCAGCACCAATACGGACGGCGACGAATTCAGCGCCCGGATCATCCCGCTGGCCGACGGCGGTTATGTCGTGGCCTGGTGGGACCTTATCCCGTCAAACTTCTTCACTTCGCAAGCCGTGTTTCAGCGCTTCGACGCGACAGGCCAGAAGGTGGGGCCGATCGTCCAGGTCAGCGATGCGGCCAATGGCGGAAGCACCCCCGAAATCGCCGCGCTCTCCGACGGCGGCTTTGTTGTCGTCTATTCCGGGTATGATTCGTCGTACATCCAGCATGAATATGTCCAGCGTTTCGATGCGACGGGCGCCAAGTCCGGGGCCGAACTCCAGCTCGCGAATGCCGGAACGCCTTTTTCCGTCATAGGCCTCGAAAACGGCGGCTATGTCATTTCCTGGCAGATCTATAACGTTTCCACGGGCAAGACCGATGTCTTTCAACAGACGTTTTCCCCGCCGCCCGTCTTCACCGGCGACGATCTCGCCAACACCCTGGCCGGCACGTCCGGCGCCGACGAAATGCATGGTCTGGGCGGCAACGACACCTATATCGTCAACAATGCCGGCGATACGGCTGTCGAAAACGCCAACGAAGGCATCGATACGGTGCAGGCGTCGGTCAGCTTCATGCTCGGCGCCAATGTCGAGAACCTTACCCTGACGGGCAGCGCCGTCACGGGCACCGGCAACGCTCTGGATAATCTCATCATCGGCAATGCCGGCAACAACAAGCTCGACGGCAAGGCCGGCGCCGACCGGATGCTGGGCGGGGCGGGGGACGATACCTACGTCATCGACGATGCCGGCGACCGGGCGGTGGAGAGCCACAACGGCACGACGGACGACGGCGGCAAGGACACGGTCCAGTCGTATGTGTCGTTCCACCTGGGGGCGTTCATCGAGAACCTGACCCTGATCGGCGGAGCCATGGTCAACGCCACCGGCAACGAACTGGACAATGTGCTGACGGGCAACAGCAACGACAACGTCATCAATGGCGGGCTGGGCGCCGACACCATGATGGGCGGCAAGGGCAACGACACCTACTTCGTCGACAATGCCAATGAT
>FTDB01001974.1_pt1 | contig 65922 bp, 49 predicted proteins | sample 1639741 | NCBI WGS metagenome assembly FTDB01 (sample SAMEA3914869, study PRJEB12502) | metagenome | biome: forest; material: soil | place: USA | collected 2012-03-12 | depth 0.1 m | reverse complement strand
CGATGGAGGTCGGCAGCGCGAAACCGCCGCTGACCCAGGCCGGCGATTGCGACAAGCAATGCGGTACAACTACCTCTGCCAACGGAATTCAAGCTGGTCCGCGTGGACCGACAACTTTGGTTCAGTCTTTGCCGCGCGCACAGAATTGCTAGGCGGAACTGGTGGCAGGTCCGGAATACGCGCCGACCTATTCAGAAAGTCGACCAACTCGGACTGAAGGATCAATCGCCGCCCGCCAACCTTGATCGATTTAAGTTCTCCAGCCGCCATTCGTTCATACAGAAAAGACCGGCCAAGGCCAGACGCCTTGACCGCCTCATCGATCCGATAGGCCAGCTTCTGCGGCTCAAACAGGATTTCGACCATTTTGCCCCCCCTATTCCGCCAGCGAAGGCGTACCCGGCAGCGTCTGTGCCGACGGCGCGCGCCCGGTGACCGCGGCGTCGGCATTGTCTCGGCCGGCCATGGCGCGGCCGACTTCATTGATAAACTGGTCGTAGCGAGCGCGAGCTTGGGCGCGACCGGCTTCATCCGGCGCCGGCATATGCGAAGTCATCAAGAGGTAGACGCGCACAAGCCGCGTCAAGGTTTCCACGATCAGGTCCAAGTCGCGTTCAGTCCTTTGCTGATGACGCGACAACCGGTCCAACCGTGAACGTAGCGCCTCGTCGCGGTCATCCGCGCCTTTGTGCTTCAGGTATTGCCGCAACGCCGCCGTAACGATGGCAGACTTGGACGCGCCTGGCTTGGAGGCAAGATGCTCCAATTCCTGGGTAAGATCATCATCCAGATAGAGGTGATGCCGGGGCTTCATGGCGCTCTCCTTCAAAGAGATTGCGACATGATGCCCCGGCATCGCCGGTGGGCCTATAGCACTTTTCTACGCCCTCCTATCCTTTGTACCGATGACTAGCGTCGCTAGGTCACCGGTTGCACGACAGTTGACGCGGACGATATAAAATCGTCTCATGATTGTGAGGGCGGCATGATGAACTTTTTAAAAAAACTATTCAGTGGCAAAAAGTCCGAAGCAGATCGGCCATCAATGCCCGCATCGGAGGCGACTTCTAAGGAAGTCACGCGATCCCCAGAGCCAACCGTCGCGCAAGCAGAACTGCGGACGACGACGCCGGCATCGGATGCAAGAGCGCAAAGCAAGGCAAAATCTGGAGACGTGGAAATTCAGACAACCGCGTACTACGCGGCACTGGGAAAGCTCCAGGCCGCTATATCAGAACACAATTATTCGGCGGCAGCTGGATACGTGAATGAAAGTGTGGCCTATCTTCCTGCACTCGTTCAAAGCACAGTTCGATCCTATGGTCGATTTGACCTTGGCTCAATTCCTGCCGTGGAACGCGGAGCTCGCATTCTCGCCCTGGTCGGCGATAAGGCTGGTTTAGCCGAGATGGATCGAGTTGTTCGCAGCCTGCCGGAGTTGGCCCCCTGGGCCGAGGCTGCACATGAAGCTCAGGAAGATATCGAACTGATCGCTGGCATTCTGCGTGCGGTGGAGAACTCCCCCGGTTGCCTACAGACGGACCTCAAAAGCCTGATGGGCCTCAATGAAGGGATGAATTTAGGGACGCTGGTCGGATACTTGGAAAAGGCCGGTCGTCTTGGGCGGACACGGGTTGGTAAAACCTATTCACTTCATCTGCCAGGCTCCCCGGATTTTCCACAAGCGATAGAAAAGCGCGATGTCAAATCCCATCGGACAGACACCAAGCCGCCACCCCTTCAAGAAATTGAAATAAGCACCCTGGATTACGTTCCGCTGCCGCGCTCACCGGATCGATGGGAAGAGGCGCAGAAGGAGCGAGCGGTGAAACTCGCGGTGAAGGCCCAGTTTGAAGTTCTGGATGCTGACTGGTCGCTTCAATCGGTCGAGAAAATACCACCAGGCGAACGACCTGACGGCGCATATCGGGCGTTTTATCCAAGTGGGGCTGGCCTGTTTTGCATCGATGACTTGGGCAAGGCCGAAGGAATTGGGCCCGCTCCCGCCTCGGCGCTACGTTATGGAAGAGACGGAAAAGTCGCCGTTCAGGGACCATTTGAGTTCGATCTTTACCGTATTGGGGTGCACCCTCTGGGCCGAGGGCTGATCGCTTCATCTCGCGATGGCGTGTTGCACGCCTACGACGAAAATTTGAAATCGATCCTTGAAACAAACCTCCTGCTCGCACCGGAAGTTGTCGCCATTAGAAAACGCTTTGACATCGGGGTCTCGGAATTCAAAAACCATCTACGGTGCACCACCTTATCGTGCGACGAAACGCGCTACCTCTTTACAATCGTAGATGAAGCCTGGTGCGTATCCCTAGACGGAAAAGGTCTTTGGGGCGCTAAACTGCCCATGAAGGAGGGTTGGTCGCGGACCCCGCCGAGTCAATCGTATGGCACATCAGCCGCCGTCGACCGTGCCCTGAAGGTCATGGACTTATCCTTTCCTTTTACGCCTGAAGATCTGAAGTCGCGATACCGTCAGTTGGCACGCCAATGGCACCCCGACTTAAACCGATCCGATCCCGGAGCGGCTGACAAGATGGTCGCATTAAATGCCGCCGTCGAAGCTCTGACAGGGTTAGACGGCTCCGCGATTCCGTCATTCACAAGCTCCAACAGAGCAGGAACGGCCGAAAAGAAACTCGACCTTGCTGGCGCTCTGCAAGGATTCAGTTTCAGTATTGTCGTCAGCGAAAAATTCGCTTCGGATTGGATCTATGCCGCAACCTTCGCGAGCGCATCAAATGGCGCATATTTGGCCGGATATTCTGGCAGAGTGATTTATGTCGATGATGCCGGAAAAGCGATCCGGGTATATGACATTGGCGCAATTCCACGGCAGATAGTGGACACCGGTAAATTTCTGTATTTGCTGACTGCGACACGACTTTATGTGCTCAAAGATGACCAACTACACGCCCTGATAGACACTTTTGAAAGCGGCGATCTTATCGTGGCGGAAAATGGCTTCGCATTGCTGGAAAAAAAGCAAGTCCGCTTCTTCACCTCGGAAGGCGCCTACGGTGGTACGGTCTTGGCAAAAGATCCAATTCGACGCGTTTATCCATCGCCAAATGGCCTGATCATTGAAACTCGACAGCACAGAGCGACTTTGAACGGCGCGGCCGGCTGGCTGCTATGAAATGACTCAAATGCCTTTCGAGCGCATTTGAAGTCGCTGCCAATACGTTCGTCGCGGAATGATAAGAACGTGTAGTTACATATCAATGCCGAGACCGCGTTTGAGGCCAATGGTCCAGTCAATCCCTCCCTCGCGCATAATGCCGCTGAGTTGCTTGCCGATTTGATTTTCCAGCACATCCCGCCAGGGAACGAGAACGAAATCCCGGGCGCGTTCGACGACCGCAAAGCTACTGTCGCCCAGGTCGGCTTTGCCCGCCAATTGGCCTTCAATCCGTTCGAAAGAGAATACCTGCCCCATGGGTTTGCCAAGGTCTTGCCCCCAACGCCCGCCCACCTCAGCAACTTCGCGCCTTGTCAGTTCGCCTTTGAGATCACCGTTCATTATGAAGGAACCGCCAGGCCCGTTTGACGCCAAACCTTGCTCGATCAGCCATTGGCGCCGCCGCCCGAGGGCGTCCGCCACTTGCCGCCCGAACCCGTTAGGCGACAATGATTCTGGAGTGTCACGGCTGAGTTCGCGGTCAAGCCAGGTATAGCGCTGGGCGCCCGCTTGGCGTTGCGGCGGTTCAAGCGACAACACTTCGATCTTCACCGGCTGCCGATCCGCTTGCAAGCGTTCATAAGCTTCTGCCGCTCCCAAATACTTCGATCCCACGCGGAACGTGCCGTCCTCCAAACGCTCCACGCCGCCGGTGGCACGGCGGATTGCCTCCAAACGTCGGACATGGGTGGTCGCGAAGGCATGGGTGGCTGTCGGGTCGGCGACCAGATGCCGGTCTATGGAATAACGCCCGTCATTCCTCGCCGCCACCTCGCTGATGCGCACATCCGTTTGTTTGAGCGCTAGCTCGCGAGACGTGACGCTGATCACAGCACCTTCCGGAATGGAGGGCGTGCGACCACCTTCACCGATATCCACGACGTGCATCCGGCCGTCCGTCGCATTCACTACCACGTAATGACTGTCCGCCACCTCGTCGGACAGTCCGCGCCAAAGCAGTTGCCCGATGAGTGGCCGGGGTTCGCCTTCAATATCGACCGAGCCCGATATACCGGCATCATGAATGATAGCGTCGTGCAGCAAATGGCTTTGGCCGGCCCGACTCAGATCATAACTCAAACCGTTGATGATATCGCCGCGCCGGCCCATCGCCCGGAGTGTCGATTCCGCCTCGGCATCGAGTTGCCATGTCCCAGCACCGGCAGGCGTCGCCAAGCCAAGGGTTTGAAGATGGTTGAGGCGGCCGGCAAGCAGGGACTGACGGCGACCGTCGTCGTCAATGGCGGCGACGATCCCGGTATCGCTTTTGCGCTGGGCCAACCACTTATCGATCGTCGTGAACCGGTCTTGCGTCATCTCCGCTTGCAGCGACCGGTCTATCTCGTGGTCCGTTCGGGGACCAAGGTCGAGACTGACGATCTCGGCAGCCCGTTCGCGAACGCCATCCGTGATGTAGTCGCGTGCGATGACTAGATCCTTTCCCTGGTCGTCACGGCCCCGTATCAGGATATGAGTATGGGGATGGCCGGTATTGAAGTGATCGACCGCCACCCAGTCGAGCTTCGTCCCGAGGTCTTCCTCCATACGGGTCATCAGGCGGCGCGTGACGCTTTTGAGATCGTCATATTGAGTTCCCTCTTCCGGCGAGACGATGAAGCGGAACTGATGCCGGTCACCGTCCGAGCGGTCCAGAAAGGCGCGCCCATCGACTTTGTCGTTCTCGGCGGAATAAAGTTCACCGGCCCGGCCATCGCGCGTGACGCCGTCACGTTGCACATAGTGCAGGTGGGCGCGAGCCGTGGCCATACCTTTGCCGACAAGTTTGACGATCCTTGCCTTTACCATGACGCGCCGTTGCCGAAACCGCGACATGCCGGCGCGAGACGATAAGACCGATCCGGCACCGGCGCCACGGCCGATACGGCTGCCGGTAAACTTGCTTGTTTTGGCTCTGCCACCGCCTGCCGGTGCCGTCCCGCCACGCGCCAGATTGGCCGCTTTCAACACCCGGTTTGCATAGGCTCGCCCGGGAGTGACCTTGCCCTTCGCTGCCCTGATCCGCCCCAGCCTGATCGCGAAATCTTTTTCCTGATCCATGAGGTAATCGTCCCATCAAACTCAACTGTGATGATGGCTAATCAGGCGGCTGGATCAAGAGCGCCACTATGGCGCCGTCCGAACCAGATATGGCGCCATGCGCACCTCGCAAAAAACGATGTGCAGACAAAGCCTTACGACAGCCGAAGGCTGCGAAAGGCGCCACTGCTTTAATCTTGCTTTATCCGAAATCCCTCCAAAATCTCCAAGATTCCAATGACATGAAACGCCTTACAGCCATAAGTTGGGGCTTGGCCACCGTGACTCCCCGGTGTTAGGATGACGGTCAACGGCACGGGATTCACAATGCAAGACGATGCGCTCAGTCACCTTCCGGATGTGAAACGCCGCGAATTGGAACGCGTCGTCACCATCCTTTTCGACGAGTTCGATGACGCGACGAAGCTTGCCACGTCGGACAAAAAGAAGGCTGGCCGTATCCTCAAAATCATCCTCTTCGGCTCATATGCCCGAGGCGACTGGGTTGAGGACTTATCATCCGGCTACCGCTCCGACTACGACCTTTTGATTGTGGTATCTGGCGAACAATTCACGGATTTGCACCGGTATTGGGACAAGGCGGACGAACATCTGGTGCGTGAATACGCCGTTACAGGACACCTGCGAACACCTGTGAACTTCATTGTCCATAGTCTAGAAGAGGTGAACGATCAACTTGTCCGAGGACGTCCGTTCTTCATTGATGTCGTTCGCGATGGGATCATCCTGTATGACGCCCCCGGCATCGACCTGTCTAAGCCAAAAGCAAGAACGCCTGAAGAAGTAAAGGCAGAAGCGAGAGGATATTTCGCGCAATGGATGCCGAATGCGGATCGCCGGTTAAAGCTGGCCAAAGATGCCGTAGATCAAGGCTTCGATAAGGAAGCTGCGTTTCTGCTGCATCAGGCCGCGGAGGCCCTTTATCATTGCCTCCTCCTTACACTTACACTTTATAGCCCTAAATCTCATAGACTCAGTGTGCTCCGATCCCACGCCGAAAGCCTCGTTCCTCAATTAAAAAATGTTTGGCCGGATGACACGAAGCCAGCCCGCCAAGCCTTTGCAAAATTGCAAAAGGCCTACGTCGAGGCTAGGTATTCAGCCGAATACGCTATCAGCTCCGAGATGCTAACATGGTTATCGGAGCGTATAGCGCTGCTTCGAATAGAAGTCACCGCTGTATCAGAACAAGCTACCGCATAGCTCGCTATTAAGTAGAGAATAATTCGATATTTTCCAGGAAGCGCTTTAGCGACCCACCATTTTTTATACTTTGCCGGCTTAAGCACGAACACAATTCGCCATAGAGTTGACTTTTGCGCCGTGGTTTCCCTACCGATCTTCCAGTGGTAGGCTTGGTCCGCGCTCATACCGCTCATGTCGACGGCCGTGGTTTCCCTACCGATCTTCCAGTGGTAGGCTTTCGTGTCGAAGTTCGCCGACGACGGCACGGCCGTGGTTTCCCTACCGATCTTCCAGTGGTAGGCTCAACGCCCGGCAATACCACCCGCGTCATCGGCCGTGGTTTCCCTACCGATCTTCCAGTGGTAGGCTCCGTACCTGATGCAGGACGCAAAGCTCTACGCCGTGGTTTCCCTACCGATCTTCCAGTGGTAGGCTATCGACGAACTGCGCGGCTTTACCGCCGTGGCCGTGGTTTCCCTACCGATCTTCCAGTGGTAGGCTCGCTGGGCCGAGTGCCTGCCCGACGACCAGGCCGTGGTTTCCCTACCGATCTTCCAGTGGTAGGCTTTAATGAACTTGGCATCCGCCATCAAATATGCCGTGGTTTCCCTACCGATCTTCCAGTGGTAGGCTGTAGACACAAGCGTGCCGGCGGAGACTGACGCCGTGGTTTCCCTACCGATCTTCCAGTGGTAGGCTCTGGGCGTGCTGAAGGTGACGCGCACCTTCGCCGTGGTTTCCCTACCGATCTTCCAGTGGTAGGCTCACGGAGCGCATTAATCAGCGCGTCACGTGGCCGTGGTTTCCCTACCGATCTTCCAGTGGTAGGCTATGCACGGGCTGAACACGCTGTCCGGCATCGCCGTGGTTTCCCTACCGATCTTCCAGTGGTAGGCTACGGATGCCGACCTGGCCGAACGCGTCGGGGCCGTGGTTTCCCTACCGATCTTCCAGTGGTAGGCTGAAGCCGCCCGCATCCAGCTCCTTGTTCGCGCCGTGGTTTCCCTACCGATCTTCCAGTGGTAGGCTATGGGGCATGACGTGCGCGGCATGTACGGAGCCGTGGTTTCCCTACCGATCTTCCAGTGGTAGGCTCCTGCGCCTGGCGCTTGTTCGGTGGAACACGCCGTGGTTTCCCTACCGATCTTCCAGTGGTAGGCTCAAGTGCGTACCGCCATCGACGCGGCGCGCGCCGTGGTTTCCCTACCGATCTTCCAGTGGTAGGCTCTGACGCCGTTTATTTGCCACTGGTACGTGGCCGTGGTTTCCCTACCGATCTTCCAGTGGTAGGCTTGCTGATATAGTTCATGCGACCTTCCCTTGCCGTGGTTTCCCTACCGATCTTCCAGTGGTAGGCTTGGTCTATTCCTTTGGTCATGCGTGACTCCGCCGTGGTTTCCCTACCGATCTTCCAGTGGTAGGCTATTTGCGCTTTCCGAGACAGGGCATCCACGGCCGTGGTTTCCCTACCGATCTTCCAGTGGTAGGCTGTGACGCTCGACGACACCAACATGCCCCAGGCCGTGGTTTCCCTACCGATCTTCCAGTGGTAGGCTTTCCACGCGCTCTCCATGTCGACCACAGCGGCCGTGGTTTCCCTACCGATCTTCCAGTGGTAGGCTTCAGATGCTTTCGCTCTTCGGGGTCACCGAGCCGTGGTTTCCCTACCGATCTTCCAGTGGTAGGCTGAATGGTGCGATCAGGTCGACAAGAAACACGCCGTGGTTTCCCTACCGATCTTCCAGTGGTAGGCTTCCTTGTGGTGGTGCGCCACCTTGATCAACGCCGTGGTTTCCCTACCGATCTTCCAGTGGTAGGCTATCAGGGACCTCGCCCACGAGGCCTCCGCCGCCGTGGTTTCCCTACCGATCTTCCAGTGGTAGGCTCGCACCTTCGCCACCGAACACATTGCCGACGCCGTGGTTTCCCTACCGATCTTCCAGTGGTAGGCTCCCGGCCGTTTGATCGAAAACCCGAAGTACGCCGTGGTTTCCCTACCGATCTTCCAGTGGTAGGCTAAAATGCTGCAATGCAACAGCGTCCGACTAGCCGTGGTTTCCCTACCGATCTTCCAGTGGTAGGCTGCGATGTCATCCGTTGTTGTTTTCGGCGCCGCCGTGGTTTCCCTACCGATCTTCCAGTGGTAGGCTTGCGGCTTCGGCATTGTGGGCGGCCGACTCGCCGTGGTTTCCCTACCGATCTTCCAGTGGTAGGCTCACGGAGCTTCAAGATCCCACGGCGCGATGGCCGTGGTTTCCCTACCGATCTTCCAGTGGTAGGCTGCGCTTCTCAGTGCGGAGATGGCCCGTCTCGCCGTGGTTTCCCTACCGATCTTCCAGTGGTAGGCTCGGAAGCGGTGGGGGAGCCAGAGAGCGCCCGCCGTGGTTTCCCTACCGATCTTCCAGTGGTAGGCTGATACGCCCTACGGCCTGGCCTATAACGACGCCGTGGTTTCCCTACCGATCTTCCAGTGGTAGGCTGAAACCCGGCATCCCCGCCTTGGCGACCAGGCCGTGGTTTCCCTACCGATCTTCCAGTGGTAGGCTTCCGGCAATTGTACTGTAGGCGGCCCCACAGCCGTGGTTTCCCTACCGATCTTCCAGTGGTAGGCTTTGGGCATTAGCCTGACCCTCCGCCAAAGTGCCGTGGTTTCCCTACCGATCTTCCAGTGGTAGGCTGCGACGGCAGCCGCCCTCGACAGCAACGGCGCCGTGGTTTCCCTACCGATCTTCCAGTGGTAGGCTTTGAACGAACGCGTCACCAAGGCCGGGTGGGCCGTGGTTTCCCTACCGATCTTCCAGTGGTAGGCTGCAGCTTCGATTTGACGGTTTGCATGGCCGGCCGTGGTTTCCCTACCGATCTTCCAGTGGTAGGCTATACGCAGACTGGCAGGTACGCGGCGACAAGCCGTGGTTTCCCTACCGATCTTCCAGTGGTAGGCTACGGACAAAGTCCGGCGCGTTCTCATCGGCGCCGTGGTTTCCCTACCGATCTTCCAGTGGTAGGCTTGTTTGGCCTCATGGGCGCTGGCTTCGACCGCCGTGGTTTCCCTACCGATCTTCCAGTGGTAGGCTAGCTATCGAACAAAGCTATGTATTTTCTCTGATTTTTCATGTTTACCGCGTGGAAAATCAGAGAAGTACAAGCTGTTGCCCCGCATTCGATTCGGTTTTTGTGGCGGTCCCGAGCATTAGCTTCATGCGGGCATATTGCCGGTCAGTGATGGTCATGCAGCGAATCGAGCCTTCTTTCGGCAGGGCACTGCGGATTCTATCCACATGTTTTTGATTTCCATCCTCACCGCGGCAGAGCCGGGCGTAGACCGAAAACTGAAGCATAATGAAGCCATCATTTTTCAGATGATTGCGAAAACGCGTCGCCGCGCGCCGTTGAGATTTCGTACCTACAGGTAGATCAAAAAAGCAGAAAAGCCACATGAATCTAGCTTCCTCCGAGATCATGCAGCCACATTTTCGCTATGCCGTGGCAGAAATGCCGGGAGTTTAACCGCGTCGGGATTTTTCTCCCGGATTGCTCTGACGAGGCTGAAAGCGCACTGCTCCGTTGCTGCCAACAACGTCATGGTTTCCTGCTCCATGCGCACCGGTGCGGTCATGGCGCCGACGAGCGCACGCCGATCATCGAGGGTCAGTTCCGTGGACGTGCGGCCCTCGGCGGCGCTCAGAAACATGGCTAAAGCGTCGACCGATGGCCGGAAAGGCTCAATGAGATCGTCAGCCAGATTGAAGGCGTTTGTCACAGACGCATGGTGGAGACCGAAGGCGGGAATGAGCCCTGCTGCAGTAATGGCTCGCGCAAGCGCTGCCCGCACAATCGCGTAACCGTAATTGAGCATGGAGTTGCGCAGATCCGCCTCGTCATTGCGCCGGTAGTTTTCAAACAGTCGGGACCAATAGGCGCGCGCGGCCTGGGCTTCCAGATTCTCGGGGTCACCGGATTTGACTCTGGTGATGAGGGCTGGAAGCACACCTGGATCGCGCCCGAGGCTTGCGAGGTGCGAGCGTTGATTATCGATCTTCGCTTTGACGATGAGTTGCCAGGTACGCTTACGAAACGGCGCCGTCGTTTCGATTTGCAAATGGGCGATTTCCGCTTGTTTGTGGTGGCCGTGGAACGGCAGCGCCATCATCGCGGGGTGGTGCCGGGCGTCGGACTGGATGAGGACGACATTGGCCTCGGCTAGCGCCGTCAAGACCGCACCGGTAAGCGTTGTCTGGGGAGTATCGAGTACGAGGTAGGCGATATCTTCAATTGGAATGGTGGTTTCGGCATCCGCCTGCGCCACCAGCAATTGCTGGTTCCTCAACCCTATTCGGGCTGGTTGCCCGATATGAATACCTCTCCACGCCATGTACGCGCTTCCTTGGCAATCGAGTGTTTCGTTCCGAGACGGCTAACCTGATACTTGCTAAGGTTGAGCAATGTTCGTGCCCCGATGCTTTTGGTTACTTGCTGCATTGTTATGTGCGGAGAAATAGCAATAGCGCCCGTTGATCTATCGAGGCCACGAAAATAGCCTTCGATAACCGTGCCATCGGACCGAATTGCTTCCACCCAACTTTTTTGCACCAAGCTAAATTCAAACTGATAGGAGCTATCCATGATAGGCCATTCTATTTCCGAAGCGTATGCTTGGACCGCACGATTGGGCGGCGTGCTTTCACCTGCGACCTGATGCGGATAAATCGGCACCAGGAAATATTGTTTCTTGCCTTTGGGCGTGGGCCGCGAAAAAATATCGACGCGGGCCATGTCCCCACGGTCGGCTGTGCCGCCGCGAACTTTGACTGCTAGCCTGGCCGTCGGCGCAATGACTTTTATCTTTTCGATTCTGTCGCCGGTCGGTCCACGCGGTGGCTTGTCGGCGGGCCGGCCGGCTTCCTGCCAGGCGAGCAACGCTCCGATGATGGCGCGGCTGCGCTCTGGGCGAGCAAACCGTTTTTCCAGGGCTGCGGGCCAGCCGGACTTCTCAGCGTCCTTTTTGACCTGGTCGAGCAGTTTTTCCGGCGAAAGCCGCTCGAACACGACCTCGGCCTCTTCATCCAGGCCGCGGACGGTTTCCAAGTGAGCCTGCCCACTGACACGGCGCTCTTCCGCACGAGCGACAAGAATTTTGCCAAGCGCTGCGACAGCCTGCCCCCGAAACTCCGGCCAAGGCGGATCAAATCGTGAAAACGGCCGGGCCGCCCCTATGTCTTCTGCCTGCTGGTGCGCTTGCGTCAGGGCTTGCAACATCGACTCCGACATCGCTGCGACCGTGATAGCGTCGAGCGCATGGTGGCGATCGTCCTCAACCCTGTTGCCGTCGGCATCCTTCTTAAGGCGCTCCAAACCCCATGCCTTGCGCGCCTTTGAGGTCAGGGAACCGGGCCTGGCATACAGCCGGCGCGCATCTTCGTCCGACGAATAGAAGAGCTGAAGCGACTGAAGGTAAAGTTTGCAGGCCCATCGCGTGTCGTTGAGATTGCGGGCACGGAATAAGGCTTCGACCTCGGCCGCATTTTTGAGCGTGTAATTGCGCTTCTTGCGGCCACGCATTTCTTTGCATGTTTCGACACGGGCCAGGAAAAGGTCGAGATCGGGGGCGCCAGCTTCGCCGGAAGTCGCCCACTCATAGGGTGTACGGTGCTTCTTGGCTTGGTTCGCTCGCGCCAGGCAAAGGGTCAGATTGATAAAACTGTCGTCGCCGAACCGGCTCCACGGCAGAATATGGTCGACCTGATAGGTTTGACCGTCGAATAGGCGTGTGGGCGCTATGGCTTCGCCAGTATAGAGGCATTTCCAGCCTTGTTCCTGGGCCAGCTCAAACGTCAATAAGTCTTGAGTTCCACGCCTGGGCGCCCGCCCAAATGTCGTCTCAAAATCGAGAGCCGCCTTATCGAGCGTCCGATTACGTTTTTCGATACCGTTCTTGATGTCGTTGCGCTCGGTGGCGCTTTTCCCAACGTCGCGCGCAAGCTCGACATGAACCTTTCCGGGCAGACGGCCCTGAAGGGCGGGGTGGTCGTTGACCAGCGCCACGAACTGCTTGACTGCTTCGGTAAGGGCTTTGCGTGCGACCGGGGAGCCGATGAGCGTCTGTTTGGGGTCGGACATAAGTGCGGAAAAAAGCCGGCGTATCTCACTGGGGCTCAACCCGGCGGCCTGCTTCTTGAGCTGCGCCAATGGCGACGCATCGGGCGCGGAGTGGTCATATCCGGCCACCTCGCAAGCGTCGGAATAGACGGCGCCGGTGCGCAGTCCGAGGATAACGGCCCGACACGCCTTCGCCGAGATATGCGCTGCACCTTTCACATCCTTGAAGTCGTTGTTGGCAACGGCAGCGTTTAACCTGTCCAGCGCCGGCTGCGGCAATCCAAATTTACCCAGGGCGGTCGCCACGCTATCATTCATTTCATGAAACGCGATAGCGAACATCGCTGCGTCGAGCTGCTCGGAACTCAAACGATCAAACCACGGCCCCAGGGCCAATCTCAATGCACGCGTACCTACCGCGCTGCCGGATTTGCGCGTGGCGATGTCATTGCTCTCGTCTTCCTTGGCGACGCTGCGAAAACGCACATTGGGGTCAAGGTCCAAGATATCGCGCACGGTTTTGTACGTGAATTTGACCACCGATCCGAACTTGGCTTCGAGGGTCTGGATATCTTCGGGCGACAAAGCCCAGTCGTCCATCCCACGCATGTACAGGCGCAAATGGACCAGTTTCGATAGGAAGCGGAATTTCTCGAACGATGGCGCATGTTTCGAGGCGCGCTTTTCTCCGTGCTCGAACGGGCAATCGCGAACGCGGTCCGCCTGGTCCTGCAACGGCCGTTGCGTGAACGCGAGGGTGGAAAAACCTGCTTGCAATTCGGGAGTGGCGAAGTCGGAACCGAATTGCCTCTGCTGATCGAACAGCAGTGCGACCTCGTGCCGTAACCAGTCACGTCGGGGCGTCCGGCCGTAATTGTTGGGCGTATTACGCTTATGTTTTGAAAGTTCCGGATCTTTGAATAGAGCCTCGCCAAAGGTCCGGTAGCCAGCAATCTGATTGCCGAGGCCTTCCATCGCCTTCAATGCTTTCTGGTCTTCGCCGGCCGCCGCGTTGTCACCGCCTTTGCGGTTCGACTGAAACCCGCGATGTTTGCCGATATGATAGAGACACGCCGCCAATTCTTCGCCGGCGAGTTTGCGGCTCAGACCTTCCGTGCGAAGCAACCAAGGCGAGGCCTTGGATTGCGCCAACTGCTCGGCGACAACACCCTTGCCAGCATGGGACAGCAGGCTGTGGCTAACCAATAACTCCCGTATCTGATTCATGCGCTGGCGTCGGCGTTTAATCACGCGTCGCATGGAGCGGGCCTGCTGGCGAATCTGATTGGTCGGCGTTTTTTCTTTATCGGTTTCCGGCGAATTGAAAGTCCATACGCCTGCATCGACAATGCACCTATCGACGGAATCTAAGATGGCCCAGCCGAGGGTGGCTATGCCCAAATCAACGCCCAGCACCAGATTTTCCGCGATGCGCATGGATTCGCCCATAGTTAGAAAAAACGGAGGTCGCACCCTTGATCGGCGATTGTCAACATGGTACGGACGCCTTGGAAGATCGGTAGTGAAACCACGGTAAATGGTTTTACCATGAAGGATAACCCCCGTTCGGGAAACCGGGCGGGGGGATTCTTTATTGGGGCGTCGGCGAACATTATCCTACTTCCCGCGAACGATGGGCGGGATTAAACATCACAACATCTCCTTCCGACGTTTCGGCCTTACCGCCATTGAACGCGAAGGTGAAATTTAGTTGCTTATCATCTTTAGTTTTGCGGCGCGGCATCGCCGCACGAAGCTGCTCGAACGGTGCTCTCACCGGCAACCGCGGACGTACATCTGAAAAGAGATCGCCAATCGCGACCAACTGAAGCCGTGGAAATTGCCCATGTGCAGTTTGTACATATCCGGCGGCGGCGGCTTCGGCGATCATCGGCCGCGTATGGTCGGTTAGGGTGACGAGAACACCGAGTTCTGCTTTTTCGCGTTCGATCACCCCACGCAAATCGCGAACGGCCTCAACGCCGACGTGTTCGCCGCCCTTTACAGAAATAATAATCCGGCCAACACCCCCAGGACCGTTGAGGAAGAAAATTTCCCCGTCAATTCCCTTATCAGCTCCTTTTCGGCGCTCACGATATTGGTCCACGCCGAAGAGCCAGTTCGCCCACCATTGGAATTGATATTTATTGCGGCGCGCAAGGTCTCGCGCGCTCTCCAAGTCGCGCGGGCGTCCTTCGACCTCAAGCTTCAACTTGGGAAATTCAGCCGCGATTCGTTCCTCAATTACCGTGATGGCATGGTGAGTTACATCTATTCCGATCCACCGGCGCGCCAATTTCTCTGCGGCATGAACGGTGGTGCCGCATCCACAGAATGGATCAAGCACGAGATCGCCATCATTGGAGGCGGCAAGAATAAGCCGCTCCAAGAGTGGTAGTGGCTTCTGTGTTGGATAACCGAGCCTCTCTCGCGCTTGCGAGTTGATAGGCGGGATGTCGGTCCATACATCGCCAATTGCGATGCCGGCGCTACGGTCGAGATAACGCTTTTCGCGCGGAACGCTTCCTGGCTTATTCTGGATCACAAGTCCATTCGCGATCATCCGCTCCATGCGTTCCCGCGAGTAACGCCAGTACCGCGAGACGCCCATCACTTCATAATACGGATTGCCTTTCGCGGCGCCTCCGGGGCCGGTCATATCCCACAAACCGTAGCGACGCCCGTCCGCATCAACGTAAGGGTACTTTGAATCGGCGTAGTCGTCCGCCAACGGCATAAAAACTGGAGAAAAGGTTGATCCGGGCGTTTTCCGAAAAAATAGGATACTATCGTGGACGCGTGGGAACCGCTTGGCCCCTTGCGAATGATCGCTCTTGGAACTTGTACGCTTCCAGATGATTTCATTCGTAAAGCTTTGGAAACCAAAAATCGCGTCCAGCAACGCTTTCAAATAATGACTCGCTGTTGGATCGCAGTGCAAATACATTGAACCGGTCGGCCTCAATACGCGATGCAGTTCGATAAGCCTGACGGACATCATGGCTAAATACGCCATCATGTCGTTCTCGCCCATTGACGATCGGAGTGCACTCAAAATGCGGGCCGCACCGGCACCGGATCGAATGACGTCAGTAAATGCAGATTCCGCTGCGTCTCCCCAGCGCCACGAGTCCCGAAAAGCTTCTAGTTGCGCGTCTGAACCGATCCCGGCGGGAGATTTGAAAAGAACATTGTATTGGGCCTTGGAATTAAAGGGCGGGTCCAAATAGACAAGATCAACACTTTCATCCGCGACGTGATCGCGCAAGATATCGAGATTGTCGCCGAAATAGAGTTTGCCCACGATGCACGTCCCCAAGCCGTCCGAATCTTAAGCGAACAATTACGCAACGTCTCATTTTGGCACAATGAAACCGGGCGTTGGCTCGCAAAAGCATAGGTTGCAAGTCGAGTGCCTTGGCGAGATATCTGGCAAACGGTATATGGTTCCTCCGCCTTGTGGCGCAGTACCAAACTCATTTGATGATTGGCTGTTGAGGAGTTCGTTACGCGAGGTAAAAGGAAGCCGTGGCGATGCTCGAAGAAAAAAACTGTGGTTGGCCCCGGCTTCCCAAATGCGTTTGCACCGCAAAAGAGTTTTCGATCCGACTCAGAGATTTCGCATATCGAATAAGGAAATACAGAGCATGGCTGGGACCTCCTTCCAGACTAATCCTATCGACCTTCACCGTGTGCTTGACGAGTGCCATCGGGGCATCATCCAGTTACCGGATTTTCAGCGAAGCTGGGTTTGGGACGAAGATCGCATCAAGAGCCTGATCGCCTCGATTTCACGCGCTTTCCCCGTCGGTGCGCTTATGTCTTTGGACACCGGCGGGCCGGTCAACTTCAAACCCCGCCCTGTCGAAGGCGCACCGGCGGATGCCCACCACACTGCGCCGCAATCTCTACTGCTCGACGGTCAGCAGCGTATGACCTCACTCTATCAAGTAACGTTGCGCGGCAAGGTCGTAGAAACCGTCACCCCAAAGAAGAAGAGGGTCAAACGCTGGTTTTACATAGACATTAGCAAGGCGATTGACGAAACGGTGGACCGTGAGGAAGCCGTTATTGGTATGCCCGAAGATCGCGTGGAACGCACGGATTTCGGACGCGAAGTCATACTAGACCTTTCCACGCCGGCGCACGAATATGCAGCACTAATGTTTCCCGTCAGCCAGGTATTCGATTGGGACACATGGCAGGACGGGTTTAACGATCACTGGTCTGGTGACGAGCACACGACGGTGCGCGAGCAGTTCCGCGCCTTCAAAAAGGGCGTGCTGGAAAACTTCAAAATGTATCGCGTGCCGGTGATCGCACTCGATCGCTCGACCTCCAAGGAAGCAGTATGTGTGGTGTTCGAGAAGGTGAATACTGGGGGCAAGCCACTCGATGCATTCGAACTGGTGACGGCTATGTATGCCGCGTCTGGCCATGAACTTCGCAAGGACTGGTACGGCGATCAGGGCACAAAGGGACGCCACCAGCGGCTCGCCGATACCTTACGCCCTGCGGATTCCGACGCCGGTATTCTGGCCGGTGTCGGCAATACCGATTTCTTGCAAGCCATTTCTCTCTTTTTCACTCGCGACCGGCGGCGTATCGCCGAACAGGCGGGCAAGGAAGGGAAAGAACTGCCAGCGGTGTCTGGCAACCGGCAAGCACTGCTCGATCTTCCGCTGGAAGCCTATAAGCAATATGAGGCGCAGGTAGAGCGAGGCTTCATCCAAGCCGCCAAATTTCTGCACATGCTCCATATCTATCGCATTTTCGATCTGCCTTATCAGTCGCAAATTGTGCCGCTGGCGGCAATCCTGGCCGACATTGGGGATGCTTGGGAACATGAAGCCAACCGGGCAAAGCTGGTTCAGTGGTATTGGAACGGAGTGTTTGGCGAGCTTTATGGTTCTGCGGTCGAAACGCGCATCGCCAAGGATTTCATGGAAGTACCCCGCTGGCTGAGCGGCGGTCCTGCGCCCTCGACAGTCAGTGAAACCATCTTTCGCTCTGACCGCTTGAAAACCATGCGAATGCGGCTTTCAGCGGCCTATAAGGGGATGAACGCCCTGTTGATGGAAGAAGGGGCTCAGGATTTTCGTTCAGGCCAGAAGTTCGACCACACCGTGTTTTTCGGTGAAAACGTTGATATTCACCATATCTTCCCACAGGACTGGTGCAAGGCGCAGGGGATCAAACCTGCCATGTTCGATTCGATCATCAACAAGACTCCGCTGTCGTACCGCACTAATAGGATCATTGGTGGCATTGCGCCAAGCGAGTATCTGGCGAAGCTGCAAAGCGGAAACAGCTCTACGCCGCCAATCACCGCCGAAAAGTTGGACGGCTATCTTCAATCCCACTTGATTGATCCCGCCCTTCTCCGTGCCGACAAGTTTGAGGCGTTCATGGAAGACCGGCAAAGGCGCCTGCTTAATCTAATCGAACGGGCGACGGGCAAGGCTGCCTACAGTAGCAATATCCCAGAGGAAGGCGACGATATTGAAGCAACCGAAGATTATTTCGAAGCGCCTATGCCTCTGAGCGCAAATTGACCCGGAACAACGCCAGCACACCAATACTTCGTGCCCCTTTAAGGGGCACGCCGTGGCGGTCAACCGGTATAACAAATTGATTTAAAACGATATGTAGCCGCTTTTGATTCCTGCGTGTTTGAAAATCTGGATTTCGACAACCTTCTGATTTCACTTCAATATTTATCCACAGGAATCGAACCCGGTATGAGAAAATTTCCCTGGGGCACGGCATGGGGCACAGAAAATTTATATGATAAATTTCTGTATTATTTCTGCTAGTTATGCGGTAAAGGCGATTCCTGTAGCCCCACCGAACAATCCCATTGCGAATTTGCCGGACGCGGGCCACATCTGAGAGATGGCGTCGAAATCCGTTCTGAACCACGACAATCTCAAGGCCCTGGGCGCCGAACGCCTGGCCGATCTGTTGCTCGAAGTGGCCACGGGCGACGCCGGCACCAAGCGGCGGCTCAGGCTCGAACTGGCCGCCGCCGAGAGCCCGCGCAAGCTGGCGGCGGATCTCGGCAAGCGGCTGACCGCCCTGCGCACGGCCAAGACCTTCGTCGGCTGGCGCACCCTGAAGGGCCTGGTCGCCGAACTCGCTGCCCTGCGCCGCCTGATCGTCGACCCGCTGGCCCATGCCGATCCGGCGCAGGCGCTGGAATTGATGTGGACGTTTGTCGGCCTTGCCGAGAGCATCCTGGAACGGACCAACGACACGTCCGGCGCGGTGCTCGATATTTTCAAGGACGCCGCCACGGCGTTGGGCGATCTCGCCGCCGCTGCCCGCCCCGACGGGGAACGGCTGGTCGCCGATCTCACCGCCGCCGTCATCGGCAACGGCTACGGCCAGGCGGACGGGCTGATCGTTGCCATGGCCCCGCGCCTCGGTCCGGACGGCCTGGAGCAGTTGCGCCAGTCGATCCAGGACACCGCCCGCGAAGGCGTGGGCCCGGCATCGCCCCGGACGCGCCGCACCTCGCGCTGGCGGCGCGGCCGGCGGCTGGAACGCGACGTCGCCGTGCGCCGCACACGGGCGGACATCGTCCATCGCGCCCTGCTCGACATCGCCGACGCCTCGGGCGACGTCGACGCCTATATCGCCCTGCAGGCCAAGCGCGCCGATCCGGCGACGGCGGCGACCATCGCCCGGCGCCTCCTCGATGCCGGGCGCCAGGCCGAGGCACTGGCTCGACTCGACGACATCCCGGCGCGCGCCGCGCCGTCCGCCGAGGTCTTCGCCCTGAAGGCGGAGGCGCTGGAAGGCCTGGGCCGCGCCGCCGACGCTCAACTTTGCCGGCTGTCCGGCTTTCACCGCACGCTCGATCCCGACCTGCTGAGGCAATATCTGAAACGGCTGCCGGACTTCGACGATATCGAAGCCGAGGATGCGGCGCTCGATTTCGCCCTGAAGGCCGAGGACACCGATCGTGCGCTGGACTTCCTGGTGCGCTGGCCCAGCCTCGACCGCGCCGCCGCGCTGGTTCTGGACCGTTCGGCCCATATCGACCCGGACCATGACGACCGGCTGCTGCTGGCCGCGGCCAAGCTGGGCCCGCGTTATCCGCTGGCGGCTGTGGTTCTGCTGCGGCGCCTGATCAACGCCATCCTGATGAATTCGCGCACCCGCGACTATGCGCGCGCCGCCGACCACCTGTCCGAGGCCGAGCAGTTGTCCGCCCGGGTCGAGGATTTCGGCGCCGTCGAAACGCACCCGGCCTATCTCGCCCGGCTCCACGCCAATTTCCGCCATCGCCGCGACTTCTGGGACCTGGCCGCCTGACCACAGGCCGCACAGAATGGATTCGGGCTGTTTTCTTATGGGCGATATGGTATCTGATATTCCCGCATAGCGCGAAACAGCCGTCTTGCTGAAAGTGTCCCATGGTCAGCCCCCCGCCGCGGTCGCCGGCTCGCGCGCTCATCGTCGATGACGACGCCAACATGTCCTTCATGGTCGAGGCGATGCTGGAAATCATGGGGCTGGCTGCCGACATCGCCGGCAATGGCCGGATCGCCTCGGAAATGGCCACGCCGGGCCGTTACGCCGTCATTCTGATGGATATCGAAATGCCCGAGATGGACGGGCTGGACGCGACCAAGGCCATTCGGGCCGCCGAGGACACAACGCCCGTCCCGATCATCGGCATGACCGGACACACCATCGACGGCATCCGCCATCTCGGCCGGATCGCCGGCATGGACGATATGATCACCAAGCCGTTCCTGATTGCCACGCTGCACGCCAAGCTGAGGGCGGTCTGCGGCGACGCATTGCCGCTCGACGATATCTAGATCGTTATAATGTTAAGTAGAAACATCATAACGATCTAAGTCTTTGCTCGGTCGCGCAATTTATCCGAAAAGTGGTGTCCACTTTATCGAATTGCGCTCCAGCCTACGCCGCGGTCGTATCGGATCGTCCTGGCGGGATGCCAATCATGCCGTCGAAATGGCGGAACAGGGCCTTGGTCAGGGCGACGTTCAGGTCCGCCGCCAGATCCGTGTCGCCGGCCCTGATCGCCATGTCCTGCAACAGTTCGAGTTGCCCGAAGATGACCGAAAAGGTCGATTTTGACGTGTGACTCATCGACTGAACTCCCTACGCGTAGCGGTTTCAGCAACAGGCTCTGCAAGCTGGCCCACCGGGTCGTGCAGGAAAGCCGACACTATGTCATTTTATCACGCTTTTCCACCATTGGTTGCCCGTGCGCAAAGAAAGGGCGTGAACGTGCGCCTAGCTGAAAAGCCGGTCGATGGCCACTTCCGAGAACAGGCGCGCCTGATGCAGGACGGGCTTGACCTTGTGATAGGCGGCGCGCGCGAAATGCGGATGGGCCGTGGCCACGCCGAGACCAGCCCCACCCCAGATCACCAGGGAAAAGGCCACCGCCAGCCCAAAGCCGGCGAAAAAGCGCGCATTGACGGATTCAGGGCCGGATTCGTTGTTCATGTTTCGCCTGTACGCCGAATCTGTGGCGGGGTTAAGGCAGGTTTTCGTGATCGATTCTATGCCGTGCCTCGTAAGCTGTCGCGCCTGATCTTGACCAGGGACATAAGATTCCGATCGTTCGGAAAGCTAACCGGCGTCGGCCCCGACCGCCTGCGCCTGCGGAGCGACGGCGGCGGCCGGGACAAGCGGCAGGCACAGCGTTACGCACGTCCCCTGCCCTTCGCCCGACTCGAGTCGGACGTCGCCGCCGGACTGCTGCATGAAGCCGTGAATCTGGCTGAGCCCCAGGCCCGTACCATGGCCCGGCGCCTTGGTGGTGAAGAACGGCTCGAAGGCGCGCGCGGCAATGGCCGGCGGCATGCCTGAGCCGGTATCGGCCACGGCCAGCTCGATCGCCGCCCCATCGGCCGCCGCGCGCGTCGTCACGGTCAGCCGCCCGCCGTCCGGCATGGCGTCGCGGGCATTGGCCGCCAGGTTCAGCACGGCGCTTTCCAGCTGCACGGCGTCGACCCAGGCCGGCGGCAAGCCCGTTGCCAGGTCCAGCCGCAGGTCGACACGGCTGCCCGCCGCGTGGCCCAAAAGGTCGGTCATGCCGGCGATCAGTCCGTTGATGTCGACGATACCGGGCTCCAGCGTCTGCTTGCGGGCGAAGGCCAGCAAGCGCTGGGTCAGGAGGGTCGCCTTGCGCGCCGCGTCCAGCGCCGTATCGACATGGACCAGCATAGCCGGACCCGGCCTCTGGCCGCGCCGTCGCGCCATGTCGAGATTGCCGACGATGATGTGCAGGAAGTTGTTGAAATCGTGGGAAACCCCGCCGACCAACTGGCCCATGGCCTCCAGCCGGGCATATTGCGCGATGGCTTCCTCGGCCTTCGCCCGCTCAACCACCTCGTGCTGCAACTGGACGTTCGCCGCCAGCAGCGCCTTCGTGCGCTCATTCACGCGGTCTTCCATGGCGTGCAGCAGGGCCTCGCGCTCGGCCTCGGCGTCCTGCAGCCGGATGACGGCGCGCTTGAGACGATCCAGCAACAGGACGATGACGACGCCGACGGCGATATAAGCCGTGGTCTGCCAGGCCGAGGGCCACAACGCCGTCATCGACGGCGCCGGACGGATGAAGGCCAGCCACGCCACGACGGCCGACAGCAGGGTGCAGGCGATGGCCGGACCGCGGCCCAGCAGATAGGCACAGGCGATGATCGCCGGCAGGAAGGTGATAAACGGCGCGCCGGGAATGGCGGTCCCGATCAGCCGCCGCAATGCCCAGGCGACGGCGACCAGGACCAGCGCCACGCCATACCGCGCGACATGACTCCGGTTCACCCTGTTCTGGATGGCGCGAAAAACGCTCGCCATAACTGTACCCTGCCCAAGCGGAATGCGACGGCCGTCACTATAGGCGCGATCGGCGGCCGTGGCATCCCCAAAACGGCGAAAATCAGAACGTCCCATCACGATAGACGACCTTGCCGCCGACCAACGTCAGCATCGCCTTGGTGTTCATCAGATCGGGCGGCGCCACGGTGAAGATGTCCTGCGACAAGACGGCGATGTCGGCCAGCTTGCCGGGCGCCAGGCTGCCCTTGTCCTTTTCGGCGAACTCGGCATAGGCCGACCCCAGCGTGTAGGCGGTCACGGCCTGTTCGCGCGTGAGCGCCTCCTCCGGCCGGTCGGGATGGGTGGTGGCGAACATCAGGCCCATATAGGGATTGAGCGGCCCATCAGATCCCAGGGCCAGCGGCACCCCGGCCGCCAGCAGCGACTTCAGCGGCTGGGCGCCATCGGCCTTGAGCCGGGCCTGAAAGGCCTCGCCCAGGTTCGGCTCGATGGCGACGATGGCCATGTGGTCGCCCTGCTGCGACACCACGACGCCCAACGCCCTGGCGCGTTTGATCAGGTCCGGCGTCAGGCCGTCGCCGTGCTCGAAACGCACGCGGCGCGACGCCCACACCTTCGGCCCTCCGGTGGCGTCCATGGCGTCGAGCATCTCCTTCGCCGCCGGCGTGCCGAAGACGTGGACCTGAAGCTGGCGGTCGTCGTGCAGGGCCTCGCGCAGCATGGCCTCGACCTCCGACGGCGGGAACAGGGCCGGCAGGCCGCTGAAGCTGTAAGGGCCGCCCGCCTTGGCCGACAGCGCATTGCCCTGCGCCCGCGGCGTCAGGCTGCCTTCGAAGATGACGCCATCCAAGACCCACTTGGTGCCGGTGGCGGTGACCAGGGGCGCCGGATGCGCCGGGACTTCGAGCCCCTCGTCCGTGTCCCGCCCCTGCGCCGTCGTCCGGTTCATGCGCGTCACCCGCACGCGCAGCGGCGTCGGCATGCGCGCCAGCAGCGCCACGGTGCGCGCGGCCGAGGCGTCGGTCGGCATGTCCTGGATGGTGGTGATGCCGAAGGACGCCGCGGCATCGATCTGGTCCTTCAGTGCCTTCAAGGCATCGGCGTCGGACACCCTGGCCCCCTGCAGGCGAGGCGCATCGACCGTGGCGGCGTATTCGCGCAGGGTCCCGGTCAGGTGTCCGGCCGCGTCGCGTTCGTAGCGGCCACCGGCCGGATCGGGCGTCGCGTCGGTCAGGCCGAGTGCCGTCAGGGCCGCGCTGTTGAGGATCGAGGCGTGACCGTCGAAGGTCGTCAGATTGACCGCATGGTCGGGCACGGCGGCATCGAGCGACGCCCGGTCGATGGCCGGGTCATACAGGATGGTCGTGCCGATGGTCGCGCTGATCAGCGCGCCCTTCGGGGCACCGGCGGCGGCCTTGACGATCGCGGCCTTCAGGTCCGGCCACGCCGGATCGAAATTGCCGCCCAGGTCGACGAAGACCGTATCGGCCGCATAGGTGCCGAGGTGCGCGTGGGCGTCGTTGAAGCCGGGAATGACGGTGCGGCCGTGCAGGTCGATCAGTTGCGTCGTCTTGCCGGCCAGCCTGCGGATGTCGGCAGTGGCGCCGACCGCGGCGATGCGCTCGCCGCGGATGGCGATGGCCTGGGCGTGCGGATGAGCGGCGTCGGCGGTGAAGATGGCGCCGTTGTACAAAATCAGGTCCGGCGCATGGCGGACGGGTTTGGCGGCAACGGGCGTGCCCCACACGGCGGCGAGCGCGATAACGCTGCCGGCAAAAAGGATCGGCTTCATGATATTCCCCGGTTTTCAGACTCGCCGCCCGAAAACGGAACAGCGTTATCAAATTGCCGTGGATACGATCGACAAGTCAACGGCCAAGGTCGTCATGCGTTTGGCCGCCGCGCCGCGCCGCAGCAAGACCACTCCGTGAGCAGGGAAAATCTGGCCTTTATATTATGTCATATTTGACATTTTGCGATTATGTCAACTTTGACATCTGTAATCATGCACATATATCCTGATTCGACATTCGGCTGACAAGAACAACTCCGGTTGACAGTTTGACGACATCTGTTGTTTAACTGGATCGGGGAGATACGGTTACATGGATCATATGCCAAGGTATTCCGTTGATCGATTACACAGACGAGCCCGCTCAGCCGCACCCGCTTCCGCCTGGCCGGGTCGAGCGCCTGATGCTGCGCCCGGTGCCCATGTGGCTGCTGGTTCTGGTCTGCTGGCTGGGCCTCGTCGCCATGGTCGTCTTCGGCGGCCTGGTGATGCGGCCGCCGCGCCAGGGCTGGCTGCGCGACGGCGTGCTGGGACTGGCCAATGTGACCTACCTGGTCGGGCGTTCGACGCGTCACGGTGTCCCCCGACCCTATGCCGACGATAGCCTGCCCAAGCAGGCCCAGGGCCTGTGGCGCAATCCGGCCCAGCCGTTCACCGATCCCGGCTATGTGCTGCTGACCGCCTTCGACGAAGGGCTGAAGCGTCCGGTCGTGCGGCTGATGCGGCTCGATGATGGCGCCATCGTCCATCAATACGCACCCGACATCGCAGCGGTGAACCGGCGTTCGACCTTCACCTCGGCGCTGATCGACCTGAAGCGCGACCGCAACGTCACGCTAAACCTGATGATGCATCCGCTGCTGATGTCCGATGGCGGCATCGTCGTCCACGACAGCTCGCCACTGGCGCGGTTCGACGCCTGCGGCCGTCTGGAGTGGATGATCGATGGCATCTTTCACCATTCGGTCGAGCGTGATGCGACAGGCGATATCTGGGCCAGTTTCCGGTATCCGCACGCGAAAATGCCCAATGTCGGCCCGTTGTTCAACGACGAAGGCTTCATGCAGGTAAGCCCCGAGGGCAAGACCCTGTTCACCGCGCGTATCGCGGACGTGCTGGACGCCAACGGGCTGGGCGGGCTGTGGCGCAGCCGGCCCTATACCGACGACCCCTTCCACCTCAACGACGTGCAGCCGGTGCTGACCTCCGGGCCCTACTGGCAGAAGGGCGATGTCTTCCTCAGCCTGCGCAACCTGTCGACGATCCTGCTGTACCGCCCCTCGACCGACAAGGTGCTGTGGTGGCGCACCGGCCCGTGGGCGATGCAGCACGATGTCAGCATCGTCGACGACCACCGCATCTCGGTGTTCAACAACAACTGGCGCTTCGCCTATCCCGAGGGCGAGGTCGACGGCACCAACCGCGTGGCGGTCTACGACTTCGCCACCGACAAGACGACCTTCCCGATGGACAAGGTTATGACGGCGCAAAACATCGACACGCGCGCCCAGGGCCGCGCCACGCCGCTGGCCAATGGCGACTTCATGATCGAGGAGACCGAGCGCGGCCGTCTGCTGCGCGCGGCGCCCGACGGCACCGTGCGCTGGCTCTACACCTCGGCAACTCCGAAGCTGCGCCGCTTGCAGCTGCGGTGGAGCCGCTACATCGAACCGACCGAAAACATGACCGCCATCAACCAGGCAAGAGGTGCCAAATGCAACTGAACATCGCCGTCCTTCGACACACCGTCGTGAGCGGTCTTTTCCTGGCGCTCAGCGCCGGACCGGCTTTCGCCTATACCGGCCCGGGCCTGGGCCTGGGCGCCATCGGCAGCGCGCTGGGCGTCGTCGCCGCCCTGCTGCTGATGCTCCTGTCCATCGTCTGGTACCCGATGAAGCGTCTGCTGCGGCGGATGCGCGGCGAAAAGGCGACGCAACGCACCGGCCGGAAATCGTCGTGAGTCCGATCGCCGCCATCGCCGTTCCGGCAGCCCTGTTGTTGGCGGCGACGCTTGCCTCGATCGAGCTGACCTGGGCGACGCGCGTGCTGGCCGGGTTTGCCGAACTGGGCCGCACCGCCCGCCACGCCGGCCGGCTGGTCCTGCGCGGCCATGTTTCCGAATGGGCCAAGGAACGCGCCATGCGGCTGATGTCGGCGCGACTGATGGGCCAGTCCCTGCGTGGCGGCGCCCGGCTGCTGGTCGTCGCCAGCCCCTTCCTGGTCGCCGTGGCCATCGACGCCCGCTGGCATGTCGGCCTCCACCGCGCCTATGTCGACTGGCCGGCGCGGCTGGTATTGCTGGGACTGTCAGGCCTTTACTGGTGGCTCCGCCGCCCGCGCCGCGGCGCGCCCGTCAAAACACAAGCCGAACCGCGCTTCGAACGCACCTGGCAGCGCCTGGCGCTGGGCAACCGGGCGGTGATCGACGTCACCTTCGATCTCGAACGGTCGGCCTTCCGGCCCTGGCCGGACGACGATGCCGAGGCGCCGGTCTTCGTCACCGGCCTGGCCCGCGCCGGCACCACCATCCTGACCCGTCTCCTCCATGAACAGCATGGCCTGGCCTCGCTGACCTATCGCGACCTGCCGTTTCCGCTGGCCCCCAACGGCTGGGCGGCGGTTTCGGCGCAGCTCAACCGGCACGTCGCGCGCGCCGAACGCGGCCACGGCGACGGTATCCTCCACGATCTCGACAGCGCCGAAGCCATCGAGGAAGTCTTCTGGCGCCACCACGAAGGGCCGCGCTACGCCACCGCAGCCGGCCTCTCGCCGATCCCGCCCCTGGCCGAGACCCTGGCGGCGTTTCGCGACTATGTCGGCCTGGTCCGCCGCCGCAACGGCGGGGCGCGCTACCTGTCGAAGAACAATGCCAATGTGCTGCGCCTGCCGGACCTCGTCGAGACCTTCCCCGAAGCGGTGCTGGTGCACCCGTTCCGCACGCCGCTGCAGCAGGCGCAGTCACTGCTGCGCCAGCACCGGCAGGCCCGGCAATCGGCGGCCGAGGATCCCTTCCGCGCCGAGTTCATGGGCTGGCTCGGCCATCACGAGTTCGGCGCCGACCAGCGCCCTTTCCTCTTCCCCGGCCATCCTCCGGCGACCGGCGACCGCGACCATATCGACTACTGGCTGCAATTGTGGATCAGCGTTCACACCGCCCTGCTGGACCAGCCCGAGCCGGTCCGGCACCGCCAGGTCTTCCTCGATTACGACGCCCTGTGCGCCGGCGCCGCGGGCCAAGCCGACCGGCTGAGCCTGGCCCTGGGCCTAGACGCCCTGGACCTGGACGGGCTTAAGGCAGCGCCCTGGCGCGCGGTGACCGGTGCCAACCGCTTTCTGCTGGCGCGGGCGCAGACCGTCCACATCCGCCTGCGCGGGCGAAGCCTGCAACGCGCCATGCGCGTGGGCGAGCAACGCGTATCTGCCTAGAGCGCAATCCGACAAAGTGGACACCACTTTTCGGTTAAATTGCGCGACAAGACAAAACACTAGAACACAGATTTGGTTCTATCAAACCTGTGTTCTAGTGTTTGAGTATCTCGGTCTTCAGCCAGTTGTAATAGTCATCGATCCAGTGGTCCGACGACTTTCCCTGGGTACGCAGGCCGAAGCCATGCGCGCCATGGGCGTAGACGTGCAGCTCGACCGGCTTGCCGGCGTCGTGCCAGGCGTCGAAGATCGGCTCGGCCGCCCAGCTCATGCCCGCATCGTCGGCCGCGACGACGATGAAGGCCGGTGGCGCGTCGGCCGGGATCGCCTGATGCGGCATGGCGCCGTAGATGACGCCGATAAAGTCCGGCCGCGTCGTCGCGTCGTAATTCAGCGCCACGCCCATGGTGGTGATGCCGCCGGCCGAGAAACCCATGAAGCCGATATGGTGCGGCTCGATACCGTAGTCCGCGGCATGGGCGCGCACCCAGCGCATGGCGGCAAGCCCGTCTTCCTGGCCCTTCAGCGAGGCGGGATAGGGGTCGATATATTTGTTCTGCGGCGGCCGCCCCGGACGCGCGCCGACCTCGGCGCGGAAGGTCGCATAGTCGTCGGGCGTGTGGTCCAGCCGGTACTTAAGCACGAAGGCGGTGATGCCGCGGTCGGCCAGGTACTGCGCCACCTTAAAGCCTTCGCTGTCCATCGACAACTGGTAGAAACCACCGCCGGGCGCGATGATCACCGCCGTGCCGTTGGCCGTGCCGGGCTTGGGCAGGACCGGGATCAGCGCCGGCTGGGTGACGTCACGTACGATGCGCCAGCCATTGACGTCTTCCCAGCGCTCGGAGGCCTGCGAGCCTTCGTTGTTCAAGGGGATCGTCCTGACGTCGCTCGGCGCCGGGATCAGCGTTACCTTGGGCGGCTCGGCGGCGAATGCCGGCGTGGCCAGGCACGCTATTGAGAGTGCAAGCAAAATCGAACGCTTCATGGAACGCTCCCTGTTTATCTGAAGTAAGCCCCCCTCCACCACCCTTCGCTGCGCTACGGGCGGTCCCCTTCCCCTGCAAAGCTGGGGAGGAATGATAAAAGGCTTCCCTTTTCATACCTCCCCACCTTTGGTGGGGAGGGGGACCGCCGGCCGGCGCTCTGGAAGACACAGTATGAATGGCCGGTGGTGGTGGGGTTTCTTACTTTCTTTCACAAACGCCTAGAATGGCGGCGGCACCGACGTCGCCGTCAGATCGGCATGCCCCGTCTTCAGGCCCGGCGCCGACACGTCGACCGCGATCTTGCCGTCGCCCTGCGGCGCGACGAAGACCAGGGCGTTACCCAGATAGCTGTTGCGCACGGGCGATGAGAACACCGTATGATCGACCGGCGAGCCGTTATCGAAGGCCGCCAGCTTGCCGGCCCCCTTGACCGAGACGCTGAGCGCCACGTCCGAGGTCGGCACGACCACGCCCTTGGCGTCGACGACCTCGGCGCGGACGAAGCCGGTGTTGAAATAGCCGCCCAGATCCTTGCGCTCGGCCGTCAGCCGCACCGCCGCCGGCGCGCCCGCCGTCTGCAGCGTGTCTTCGCTCACCACCTTGCCGGCATCGTCGGTGCCGACCGCCTTGATCGTGCCGGGCGCGAAGGTGACGTCCCAGGTGCGCGCGCTGTCGTCGGCGTTCTTCGGCTTCTTGCCCAGCGACTGGCCGTTGAGGAACAGTTCGACATTGGCGACGTTGGCGTAGACCTCGACCTTTTCCGTATGCGGCTTGAGGTCCTTGGGCGTCCAGTCGGCATAGGCGCCCGGATCGACCTTGCGGTTGGCCTTGGTGATCTCGTTATTGACCAGTTCGGCATTGTCCTTCACCACCGCGGTGCGGCGGGCGATCTTGACCACCGGCTGGTCGGACCACCAGGCGGCGCGCTCCCAGCCGACCGGCTTGACCACGCCGTCGCGGTCGATCAGGCCCGACGGGTTTTCGATGAACGGCCAGCCGGCGCGTTCGGCCTCGCCCAGATAGTCGATGCCGGTCCACAGGAACATGCCGGCATAGGCCGGGTTGTCGCGCACGACCAGCCACGACGACCGTTCCTTGGAATTCTCGGTGCCGATGATCTTGCGCGTCGGCTTGTCGGCGTGCGCCTTGGCCAGTTCGGTTTCGCGATAGTTCTGGCCGACGACGTCGAGCAGGTCGGCCAGGCCGTCCTCATAGTCGTGCGAGGTGTTGGGGCGGAACAGGGCCTGGGTCACCGGGCGGCTGGGATCCTCGGCATGGAAAACGTCGCGCAGGCGGGCCAGGTTCGCCTTCGCCGGTTCGGCATAGGGGGTGTCGTGGATCTCGTTGCCGATCGACCAGATGATCACGCTGGGGTGGTTGCGGTCGCGGTCGGCCTGGGCCTTGGCGTCGCCGCTTGAGTAATCGGCGAAATAGAGGTGGTAGTCCTCCGGGTTCTTGGCCACCGTCCACATGTCGAAGGCTTCGTCCATGACCACGACACCCATGCGGTCGCACAGGTCGAGGAATTCCGGCGAGAAGTCGTGGTGCGCCGTACGGATGGCGTTGACGCCCAGGCTCTTCAGGATTTTGAGACGGCGCTCATAGACCGGCAGCGGCACGGCCATGCCGAAGGCGCCGCCGTCGGCGTGGATGGCGGTGCCCTTCAGCTTGATATTCTTGCCGTTCAGCCAGAAGCCGGTGGCGGCGTCGAAATGGGCGTCGCGGATGCCGAAGGTGACCTCGTCCTGGTCCAGCACCTCGCCATTGTCGTCGGCCACGACCTTGATATGCGCCTGGTACAGCTTGGGGCTGTCCATGTTCCACAGCTGCGGCTTGGCAATGACGCCCGACAGGTCCAGCGTCGCCGACTGACCGGCGGCGATGGTCACCGAAGCGCCTTTCGCCGTGCCGGCGCCCAGCAGCACCGGATCGGCGAAGGCGACTTCCAGGTGCGCCTTGCGCTCAGTGGCGCCCTGGTTGACGATGGTGCTCTGCACCTTGACCTCGGCCGAGGCGGCGTCGATCTTCGGCGTGGTGACATAGCTGCCCCAGGTGTCGACGTGAACGTCGCCCTTGGTGATCAGGCGCACGTGGCGATAGATGCCGCCGCCGGCGTACCAGCGCGAGGCCGGCTGGTGCGAGGTATCGGCGCGCACCGAGATGACGTTGTCGCCGGGCTTGAGGAAACGCGTCAGCTCATAACGGAAGCTGGTATAGCCCGATGGATGGAAGTCGAGGTGCTGGCCGTTGATCCATACGCCCGAACGTTCCATCACCCCGTCGAACTCGACGAAGACGTGCTTGGCTTGTGGCGCGGTGAAATGCTTGCGGTACCAGGCGACGCCCGTCGGCAGCCAGCCGCCCGAGCCGGTCGACACGGCTTTTTCGTCGAACGGCCCGGTGATTTCCCAGTCGTTCGGCAGGTTGACCTTCTGCCAGCCCGAATCGTCGAAGGCCGCGCCATCGGGCCCGGCCTGGTCGCCCAGGTGTAACAACCAACCGCTGTCGAACGGCACGACGCTCTGAGCGCCGGCCCCGGTGGCGGCCAGCAAGGCGGCGCCGGCGGCGGCGGTCATGAGACGACGGAAACGGGATGAAATTGTTGTCATGGGCGGCCCTCTGAACCCTGTGATCTTTTGTGCTTGAACGTGACTGGATATGACAATCCGTCGCCGTGTCAACCGGCGCTGTCAGGCAATTCCCTTGGCGGGCGTTAACCTCTTGCATTTTGGCGGACCGCGGTCCAGCGTCCCGCCGTTAACCATTTCGCCGCCCCGCCGTTCTTCCCTGCCCGCCCTGAAGGAGCTTTTTCATGACTCGTGCGCGTTTCGCCACCTCCGCTGGCCTCTCGCTCGCCGCGACCCTTGTCCTGGCCCTGCCCTTCGCCGCGCACGCCGGCGGCGGCAGCCATGGCGGCGGCGGTCATGCCGCCCCCGCGCATGCCTCGGCCTCCGCGGCCGCGCACGCCTCGGCGCATGCCAGCGCGTCGGTCCATGTCTCGGGCGGCGGCTACGGCCACACCGGCATGTCACAACCGGTCAGCTATCCCCACGCCGGCATGTACCGCCAGGGCGGCGGCTACAGCCATTCGGGCGGCTATTCGAATGGCGGCGCGCCGGCCATGGGCGGCAATGGCGGGTATCACCCGACGGGCGGTTCTCATAATGGCGGCGGCTATAACGGGGGCGGCTACAACAACGGTGGCCATAATGGTGGCGGCTACACGGGCGGCCACCCGATGCCGATCAACCACTACCCGACGCATGGCAACGGCGGCTATAACGGCAACCAGGGCTATCACGGCAATGGTGGCGGCGACCACAATGGCGGCAGCTATGCCCACGACCACAACTATTACAAGGGCGGTCTCTACGACCGCGGCGGCCGCTATTACAACGGCAACACCTATGCCTTCGTCTATGCGCCGACCTATGGCAGCGACGACTATGCCGGCGATTACGCGGGCGGCGGCAGCTATGGCGGCGGCTACGCCTCCGCCCCGGCCGCGACCTATGCCGCACCGATGGCCTATGCGTCCGGCTACGACAACAGCTATGCCGACCAGGGCTACGACGACGGCAGCTACAGCGGTGGCGGCTACAGCGATGGCGGCTATGCCGACCAAGGCTATGCCGACACCGGCTACAACAATGCCGGCTATTCCGACGCAGGCTATTCGGACGGCGGCTACGCCCCGCCCCCGCCGCCCGCGCCGGTGTGCAACTATAGCTGCGGCATGCCCGCCCCGGCGCCCGAACCCGTCGCCGTCCAGGGTTGGCGCGACCGCGGCGGCGAATGGCATTGCGGCGGCCCGGTCGCCCAGGGCGGCGGCACGGTGACGGCCTATGGCTGGCGCGACCAGGCCGGCGCCTGGCACGTCACCTCCGAGACCACGCGGTCCAGCTATTCCTATTCGTCCACATCCTACGCCTATTGAGGCATAATCGAGCATGGACAGCCGAAGCGGATACGGTATCCTGACCCCGCTTCGGCCGCGGTGCGCTTAAGGCATCGATTCCTTACGCCCGCGCCGCCCAATCTGGCCTCCGGAGGATCCCATGAGTGACTTTAACTACCGCCTGATCGACACCAATACCGGCGAGGAAGTCTCGACCTCCGACGACTTCCGTTTCTACGCCCTGCCGACGCCTGAGCACCGCATCCACGACGCCGAGATCCTGGCGCGCTACGGCGGCCCGGCGGTGGTCGACCGCGTCGAGGAGGTCAAGGGCGCCGACGGCCAGCCCAGCTTCGACATCTATATCGACGGCGTCGAGGAACAGGTGAACGCCGATACCGAGAACGACGAGAACTATCGCCGCTCCTAAGTCCCACCCGTCGCAAAAGCTTCAAAAGCCGTGCCTATGCTGAACCCCTGTCCAGGGGCCCGGCATGATCACGGCTTTTTATCGCGACGCTTCCCTGGGGGCAGGAAGAACTGGCGGCATCCGCCAGGCCTTCGTGCGCGATCCCAAGGGTCTGGACGCCAACGCCGTCTGGCTCGACCTCAACAACCCGTCCTTCGACGAGGAACGCAGCGTCAAGGCGCTGCTGGGCATCGCCATTCCCAACCGCGAGGAAATCTGGCGCAACCACATCACCAACCACATGTACGCCGACGGCGGCGTCATCTACATGAATGCCGCGGTGATCCACAAGGCCGACGCGGCCCACCCCAAGACCAGCGCCATCACCTTCATCGTCGCGCCCGCCTGCCTGGTCACCATCCGCTACACCTATCCGACCTCGTTCGAACACTTCCAGCGCCGCCTGACCAATAATGGCGACGCCTGCCCGACGCCGCACCACATCCTGGGCGGCCTGCTGGAAGAGATGGTGGCGCGCGTCGCCTTCCACAGCGAACTGATCGACGACGGCCTCGACGACCTGGCGCATCAGGTCTTCGCCGACCATGCCTTCGAAAACCGCCAGGGCAACCCGTCACTGATCATGCGCCGCCTGCTGCAGAAGCTGGGCGGCCTCAACCAGTTGAACGCCAAGGCCTATGAAAGCCTGAATTCCTTCCTGCGCCTGCTCAACTTCTACCGCGACGAACTGGGCGATGCGCACCCCGGCCTGACGCGCCGGCTCAGCGTGCTGCTGCACGAGACCCAGACCCTGGCCGACCATTCCAGCTTCCTGACCAACCAGATCGGTTTCCAGCTCGATGCCAGCCTGGGCATGATCAGTGTCGAACAGAACCTGATCGCCAAGATCTTCACCATCGCCGCGGTGTTCTTCCTGCCGCCGACCCTGATCTCCAGCATCTACGGCATGAACTTCCAGCACATGCCGGAACTGAGCTGGGTCGGCGGCTATCCCATGGCCATCGGGCTGATGATCGCCGCCGCCGGCGGCACCTTCGTCTATTTCAAGAAGAAGGACTGGCTCTAGGCTTTGCGGAAGGCCCACATGCGGATCATCGGCTTGCCCAGGTAACGCGCCCATTCGGCGTGTGCGGCGGCCAGCGCCGCGTCGCCGACCGCGTCGCGTTCCAGTACGCAGGTAAATCCCGCCCCTTCAGCCGCGGCGACGATGACCTCGCCGGTATGCATGAAGTTGGTCAGCCAGCGTTCCTCGCCCGTCGCCGGATCGACGAAGCGCGCGCCCGAACCGGCCGCGGCCTTGTCAGGATGGAGGTTGGAAACGAACATCTCGCCGCCCGGCGCCAGCATCGCGGCGACCCGCGCGAAGAACCCCGGCAGGTCGGCAATATGCTCGATGACCAGGGCTGACAGCGCCGCGTCGAACATGCCATCGATCTCGTCCGCCATGATATCGGCCTCGAGCAGGCGCACGTTTTCGAACGCCTTCAGCTTGTCGCGCGCCACCGCCAGCATGCCGGGCGACAGGTCGAGCGCCAGCACCTCATTGCCCTGCTCAGCCAGGCGCCACGTATGACGTCCCGTACCACAGCCTATTTCCACAAGTTTCTTGCCGGAGAGGTGCGACCACAGCGGCGGAAAGTCACGATCGTCAATGGCGACCGTCGCGTTCACATAGGCGTCATACTCAGCCGCCCACAAGTCATAACCTTCGCGATTTGCTGAGGAAATAACGGTTATAACATTTGTTGAATTTTGAGAATTCACGCGCGTTGAAACGTTTGACATGGCAAGCTCCACCGTCCTGGCCCCGAACCCCGGAACCTCAGGAGCATTTCGCCGTCACGGCCGCAGCGCCACTGCTTAAGCCCATCTTAACGCAGCGGCCGGGGCAGGTCCAGTCAGTGATTCGCCGCCGTCACGCGCCAAATCACATTACCGACGTCGTCGGCGACCAGCAGTGCGCCCCTGGCGTCCAGTGTCACGCCGACCGGGCGGCCGCGCGCGTTCTGGCGATCGTCGAGGAAGCCGGTCAGCACGTCCTCGGGGCCGCCATCCGGCTGGCCGGCCTTGAACGGGATGAAGACCACGCGATAGCCCGACATCGGCTGGCGGTTCCATGAGCCGTGCTGACCGACGAAGGCGCCGTTCCTGTAGTGCGCCCCCAGCCCGTCGGCATTGTCGAAGACCAGGCCCAGCGACGCCGTATGCGCCCCCAGCGCATAATCGGGCGCGATGGCGCGGGCGACCAGGGCCGGGTCCTGTGGCTTGACGCGGGCGTCGACGTGCGAGCCGTAATAGCTAAACGGAAAGCCGTAGAAGGCGCCGTCCTTCAGCCCGGTCATGTAGTCAGGCACCAGGTCGTTGCCGATCTCGTCGCGCTCGTTGACCGCCACCCACAGCACATTTGTTTCGGGCTGCCAGCTCATGCCGTTGGGATTGCGCAGGCCCGTTGCATAGGGCCGCAGCACGCCGGTCTTCAGGTCCAGTTCGTCGACCCGCGCCCGCCCCGCTTCCGCCGCCAGGCCGTTCTCGCCGGCATTGGAATTGGAGCCGATGGCGACATAGAGCCGAGTGCCGTCGGGGCTGGCGATGATGTTCTTGGTCCAGTGATGATTGATCGTCCCGGCCGGCAGGTCGGCGACCTTCACCGGTTTAGCGTCGATGTGCGTCTCGCCGCCGGCATAGGGAAATTTCAGGATGGCGTCGCTGTCGGCGACATAGAGGTCATGTCCGACCAGCGCCATGCCGAAGGGCGAATTCAGCCCGCCGAGGAACACACTCTGTTGGTCGGCGACGCCGTCACCGTCGCTGTCGCGCAGCAGGGTGATGCGGTTGGCCGATTTGGCGTTGGCGCCGGCGATGCCGGTAATGATGTCGTGGGCGAACTTGGTCACGCCCTTCAGGTCGTCCGGATGCGGCGGCGAATTGGTCTCCGCCACCAGCACGTCGCCATTGGGCAGGGTATAGAGCCAGCGCGGATGGTCCAGCCCGCGGGCGAACAGCCGGACCTGCAAGCCCGGCGCGGCGGTCGGCGTCACCCCGTCCGGCCAGCCCCTGGCCGGCGCGATCTTGACCAGGGGGATGGTCTGCCTGGCCGGCCGCGGCAATTGCGGATTGGCACCGAAACCGGCAGACGACGGCAAGGTACTCGGACCGTTGCAGGCGGCCAGGGCCAGCGGCAAGGCAAGGACGATCAGGGCGCGCAGATGGTGCGAGGCCGGCATGGCGGGGCTCCCGGGCGAGGACAATGACGCCACAGGACGCCGATCGCGCCAAAGAAACAGCGTGCGTTTAGGGCCGTTTCATAAGGAAAGCATAGGCTTTCCAGACGATTGAACCCCAGCCCATATCCCGGGTATTTACGGGATTCAGGCCACTCGTTGAAGCTGCGAACGCGCGCCTTCCGGGGTCAGGCACAGGCCGCCCAGGTTCTGCATCATCGGCCGCAACTGGGCCAGCGACGCCGGCTTCAGCATGTACCCGGCCGCGCCCAGGGTCTCGGCGCGCTCCATGTCCTTGTCGTAGGTCGAGCCCGTGCACATGACGACCGGCGTCTGCTTCAACGCGTCGTCCTGGCGCACCCGCATCAGGGTTTCGAACCCGTCCATGCCCGGCATGTTGATGTCGAGCAGGATCAGGTCGATGGCCTCGTCATTGGCATGCGCCTCCGCCAGGCGTTTCAGCGCCTCGGCGCCGCCGCGCGCGACCTGGAGGTTGAAGTCCATCTTGTCGCGATCGCGCAGCAGCACGCGCGTCAGTTCGATGTCCGACTCGCGATCGTCGACCAGCAGCACATTGGCCAGCTTGCCGTTCGCCAGGCGGATCGGTGCGCCACGATCGGCCGCCTTGGCCGGCGCCTGGCCGGCGACATCGCCCGGCGACTTCGGCAGGGTGAACAGGAAGGCCGCACCCGCGCCCGGTGTCGACTCGCACCAGATGCGGCCGCCGTGCAGTTCGACGATCTTGGTGCAGATCGACAGGCCAAGCCCGGCGCCCTCCTCGGTCAGGTTGAGCCGCTTGAACGGCTGGAAGATGCGCACCTGGTCTTCCGGCGCGATGCCCGCGCCGTCGTCCTGGACACGGAACTGCCAATAGCCGCCCGCGTCCTCCGCCGAGACGTGAACATGGATCCCATCGCGGTTGTGGCTGATGGCGTTGGCGATCAGGTTCTGCACCACCTGGCCGATATGAACCGAATGCGCCTGCAGCGTCGGCAGCGGCGACGCCGTCACCGTGGCGTGGTGGTCGACGATCAGGCGGCCCAGATTGGCGCTGGCGCCAGCGAAGACCTTGTCCATCGCCACCGCCGTTTTCGGCATACGCGACGGATCGTGCAACTGGGTATAGGCGAACACCGTGTCGACCAGCATGGCCATGCGGTCGGCCGCCTTGCAGATGAAATCGAAATAGGTCGCCGTCTCCTCGGGCGATCCGGCGTGGTTGGCGATCATGTCCGAGAAGGCACGCACCGTGCGCACCGGCTCCTTCAGATCGTGCGCCAGGGCGTGGGTGAAGACTTCCAGCGAATCGTGCTGCGCCTGGATGTGCCGGGTCTGCACCTCAAGCTCGGCGACCTTGGCGTTCAACTCCTCGTACAGCCGCGCATTTTCCAGCGCGACCGAGGTGGTGTCGGCCAGGGCCTGCAGCACCCGCACCTCCTCGTCGGTCGGCGTGTGCGGCTGGGCCCAGTAGTTGCCGATGGCGCCGATGGGGCTTTCCCGGCGGATCGGCACCATGGCCAGGCTCTTGACGAAGGTCGGCCGGTACGCCTCGGTCGGCACACGCGGATCGTTATAGATGTCGGGGATGGTCGTCGAACGCGCATGGTTCATCACCCAGCCGGAGACGCAGGCCTCCAGCGGGAAACGCTTACCCTTCCACAGGGGTTCGATGGCGTTCTCGTCGGCGTAATAGCACTGGTCGCCGTCGCGCAGCACGAAGGTCGCGCCGTCGGCGCCGGTCAATTCGCGCGCCGCGTCGCGGGTGATGCGCGCCACGGTTGCGACATCGCGCGCCTGGGACAGGGCCTGGACGACACCGACCAGGTGCTCCATTGCCCGAACATACCATGAGGAAGATTGCGCCGGATCGGCGGTTTCGGGGGACGGCAGAGTAGCCACCGGCTCTGACATGCAGCGGGCTCCAGAAAACGAACAGATTCCCCAATCCGTGGGGAAGCCTACTATAGATTGCGTTACCCAAGGATAAAGACACGAATTTGAGAGCGGAAATTTTGCGCGCGGGCTGTGGCGCGACACTTTGGCTGTCGCCAAATCCGCGGAACCTGCCTAAAACAGGCCGTTCGATTTGGGGAGCGGTCCATGGCCAGACAGATTTTCGTAAAACCGGGCGTACTCGCGATCGCCGCCCTGCTGGCCCTTGGTGGTTGCCACAAGGCCGGCGTCACATCGGCCGCCGACGACAACGCCTTCGCCGAGCCGCCCGAATTCACGGCTGCCCAGAAGACGCAGATCCTGGCGACCTTTCCCGCCCCCTACAACACCGCCGACCTCGACGCCGGCGAGAAGCAGTTCAACAAGTGCCGGTCGTGCCATACCATCACCGCCGGCAAGGCCAACATGACCGGCCCGCACCTGTACGGCGTCTTCGGCCGCCATGCCGCGACCGCCGAAGGCTACACCTATTCGGACGCGATGAAGGCGCACAATGTGGTGTGGGATTTCGACACGCTCGACACCTTCATCAAGTCGCCCCAGACCGTGGTCGCCGGCACCAAGATGCCATTCACCGGCATCGACAACGACACGGACCGGCACAACCTGATCGCCTATCTCAAAGCCGAAACCACGCCCCTGCCCGCCGCGTCGAGTGCCAGCGACTCCGTCGGTTCGCAATAAGATTTGAACCACGAACCACACGAAAAGCACGAACGCAAAGTCGCGTGCAGCGCATCTATATCATCTGTCGCCAGCGTGTCGGCCGTATGGAATGAATGCGCTTTGCGCGACGTTTGAACCGCACGACGTTCGTGTTTTTCGTGGTTCAAATCTTTCTTTGATCTAAGTCACAAGCACGATAATTCCACAAATAAAGAATTCTTACTTTTAAGAATCGTACCCTGCTGCCTCGCGCGCCAGGCGGCGTATCAGGCCCGGCCAGATCAGCATGCCGACAAAGGCCACGCCCTGGCTCAACGGCGCCACCTTGTCCTGCACCGCCTGCCCGACTTCCAGCACGCCGTCGCGTCCCGCCGACAGGGCCGCGATCTGCTGGCGGCAGGCCTGCTCCAGGAAATAGATGGCGGCGAAGGCCTCCGCCGCGGTGCCGCCCCACGCCAGGGTGCCATGATTGCGCAGCATCAGAAACCGCTTGCCGCCCAGGTCGTCGACGATGCGACCGCGTTCGTCCAGGTCGAGCGCTACGCCCTCATAGTCGTGATAGGCCAGTTGCGGCCGCAGCAGCAGCGCGTTCTGGGTCAGCGGCAGCAGGCCGTCCTTCTGCGCCGACACGCCGGTCATGGCGTCGGTATGCAGGTGGATGACGAAATGCGCGCCGGGCACCGCGCCGTGAATGGCGCTGTGGATGGTGAAGCCGGCCGGATTGACCATGGCCTGGTTGTCACCGACGGCGCGGCCGTCGCTGTCGATCTTGACCAGGCTGGACGCCGTGATTTCGTGAAAGAACAGGCCATAGGGATTGATCAGGAAATGATCGACCGCCGCGGGACCATAGCTGCCGTCGGCCTGCCGGATCCACGACTCGGCCGCCGATATGCGTGCCGAGATATGGGTGAAGATCAGGTCGTCCCAGCCGTGCAGCGCCACCAGCCGGTACAGCGCCGCCAGGTCGCAACGCGCCTGCCATTCGGCGTCGCTGATATGGGTGCGCAACAGCCCCGCATCGTCGTGAGCCATGGTCTCATCCCTATGTTGTCGGCCTTGGTCGGCCGTCTTATCCGGCCCTGGCGGCCGCCGTCTTGTCCAGCATCGTCACGAACAGCCGTCCGTCCTGCACTACGGCGATCCGGACCTTGTCATCGGCGCCCAGCGGCGCCTGGGTGTCGTTGGCGACCTCGATCACCGCCGGCCATTCGACGCCGTCGAACATCACCCGTCCCGTGCGTTCGCCGCCGACGACGGGACCGAAGCCCGAAAGCACCACGGCCTTGCGGCCGACCATGCGCGCATTGGGATCGTCGAGGTCGCCCTTATTGCCCGGCAGTTTCATCAGGCTTCGCGAAAACAGCGTGGGAATCAACGCGACGACGGCAAACACCACGGCCTGCGCCGGCAGTCCCAGGGGCAGGCTGGTCAGGCAGGCGACCGCCACCAGGCCGGCCGCGCCGGCCATCCACATCATCCAGATGGTGCCGAGCAGAGTCTCAAGCCCCAGCAGCAGGATGCCCAGCGTCAGCCACACCCAGAACGCCTGCTGGCCCATGGGCCCCATCAGCCAGAGATCGCCATCCAAAAGAGAGGCCCAAACGTCGGGCATGGTCCGCAACAGCCTGTATTGAATGCGGGAAAGGCCCGCTATCCGTATTTATAGGCCCTTCGATCGCCGTTCGGCAATCGCAATAGTCTTCGTTTTGTCGCCCTTTCGATGCGAAAGGTGACGGCCGTATCGCCGGACGGCCCTTAGCTCGCTTCGGCCAGAGACGCCGGATCGTCGTCGCGATCCAGCAGGGCCGTCACCGTCTCGATCAGCTTTTCCATCAGGATCGGCTTGGAGATGTGGGCATCCATGCCGGCGGCATCGCAGGCCTCGATCTGGTCCTTCATGGCGTCGGCGGTCAGCGCCACGATCGGCACGTGTTTACCCGGCGCTTCCGAGGCGCGGAAGATGCGGCAGGCCTCAAGCCCGCCCATGCGCGGCATGTTGAGGTCCATCAGCACCAGGTCGTATTGCGACATGTCGGCGTCCAGCGCCTCCTGGCCGTCGGTCGCCTCTGTGATCGAGAAGTTGAACGGCTCCAGGAACAGGCGCGCCACGCGGCGGTTGACCGGGTGGTCGTCGACCAGGAGAATGCGGCGGCGCGACATCTCGGTCACGATCGGCGCCTCGGCGATCAGTTCGGCCGCGGCCGCGCCCTCGCCGGGCTCCATCGCCGCGTCCATGGCCTCGAAGATCATGACGAAGGACGAGCCCAGCCCCTCTTCGCTGGTCACGCTCAGCCCGCCGCCCATCAGCTCGGCCAGGCGCCGGCTGATGCTCAGCCCCAGCCCCGCCCCGCCGTACTTGCGCGCGGTCGAGGCATCGCCCTGGGAATAGGCTTCGAACAGCTTGTCGATCGTCGACCGGCTCATGCCGATGCCGGTGTCGCGCACCTCGATGCGCACACGGTAGCCGTGGCTCTTGCGTTCCGCGGTGGCGACGATGGCCACCTCGCCCTTCTCGGTGAACTTGAGCGCGTTGGACACCAGGTTCGACAGGCATTGATAGACGCGCAGCGGATCGAACATCATCTGCGGCATGGCGCTTTCGGCGATGTCGCAATGCAGGCTCAGGCCCTTTTCGCGCGCCACGGCGGCATAGGTGTGGATGACGCGCTCGATCATCTGCCTCAGCGTGCCGGGCACGGGCACCAGCTCGACCTTGCCGGCCTCGATGCGCGACATGTCGAGCACGTCGTTGAGCAGCGCCATCAGCGTCTTGCCGCTGTCGACCAGAATGCCGATCTGCTCCTTCTGCGGCGGGCTCCGCGCCTCCTTGTGCAGCGCCTGGGCCATGCCCAGCACGCCATTCAGCGGCGTGCGCAGTTCGTGCGACATCACCGCCAGGAAACGCGACTTGGCTTCGTTGGCCGCTTCGGCGTCGTCGTGCGCGGCCTTCAGGCGCCACTGCATGCGGCGGATGCGGATCGCCCACAACAGCCCGCCGGCGACCAGCAGGGCCAGCAGCACGGCGATGACGCAGGCGGCGGCCGACAGCCAGCGGCCCATCTGCACCTGGCGGGCCAGCAGCTCGCTCTCGGCGCTCTTGCGATCCAGTTCCTTGCGCAGCGCCTGATACAGGTTGTGCATGGCGCTGACCCGGGTGTTTTCCAGGTGATCCTTCATGCCGGCCGACCACTGGTCGAGCTTGTCGAAGGCCTCGGCATTATGACCGTCGGCGTGCAGCAGATAGGCCTCGACCGCGGTCTCGAACAACATGTCGTGGCGCGGATAGATGGTCTTCGGCGCGGCGTTGAGCATCGCCAGATAGGTGCGCGCCTTCGTCGTCTCGCCGGTATGGGCATAGGCGGCGATCAGCATCTTCAGCTTTTCGATGTCGAGCGCGCCGGTCGGGCCGTGCTGCACGACCGACGAGTCCGACAGGCAGCGGATGACACCGGGATAGTTCTGCACGTCGCTTTCGACGTGGGCGCACAGGTTTTCGTCCCAGCGCACCAGGTCAGTGATGTTGTATGTCTTGACGTAGCCGGCGTGCAGGCGCTGCAACGCCTCGGCCGCCTTGCTGTCGTTCTCGCGCGCCGCTTCCAGCGCCAGGTCGTAGACCATGTCCATCTTCTGCGAGAAAAAGGCGTTGCTGCGCGCCAGCCGGGCCATAGCGACGGCGTGGTCGAGATAGGCGTCGTAGTCGCCGACGCGGACCAAGGCCTGCGACACCAGCTGATGCGCTACCAGTTGCAGCGCATTGGCGCCGTCACCGTCGGCCTGCAACCGCATGATCAGGCTGTCGCCCTGGTCGATGACGTCGGCCAGCCGGGCGAAATGGAAGTCCTGGCGCACCTTTTCCACGGTGACGATGTTGCGCAGCGCCTTGCTGGACGTCTCCATATAGGTGCGCCAGTCGTCATCGTCGATCAGCGCATAGTCTTCGGTGTCGTTGCGATAGGCCTGATAGACGAAGCGCGCCATCTGCTCGAGCGCGGGATCGTCCTGGCTATGGGCGACAGCCAGGATACGGTCGCGCCACTTGATCAGGTCGGCGTCGTCCTGGTCGTTCTGATAGGCGTAAAGAACGTGCCACAGGGCATAGATGCGGGCGTCGCCGGACAGGCGCAGCGCGCGATCGCCGGCCTTGTCGACCTCCTGCGGGTCATAGGCGAAATCCTGCGACGACATCAGGTCGTAGACCGACTGCAGCTCGGCGTGGCGGTTGGATGCCGAATGGATGATGCCCGACGGCGCGTCCGCGGCCATCGCGGCTCCGCACGCGAAAACGCCCGCCGCGACCATCACGCCGCGCAGGATTCCGCCCCAGCTTCTCAATACGCCCAGTGCGGCCAAGTCGCCGCCTCCTTATCCATCAATGGTTTCAGGAGACCACGAAGACCTTAGGATTACCTTAAGGTGGCGGCCTTCCATTGCGCACCGCAGCAAGGTCTGTGGATAAGCCGGGGGATGGTTTTGTTTCCGGGCACAAAAAAACGGGCTTCGGATGAAGCCCGTTCTCCAGATTGACGCCGGCCGGCGCATTGGGCCGGCCGGACGATCCGACTACTCGCAGACGCAGCCGTACTGGTCGCAGTAGCACATCGGGGCCGTGTGGGCCACGACGGCGGCGGCGCTGACGGCGCCGGCAACGGTCAGGGCAGCGATCACGCCGAGGACGATTTTCTTCATGGGTACTAACTCCTTTTGTAAAACACCAAAACCATCTGTGATTTCAGTCATTTGCTGAAATCTACATCTTTGGGATACACCGGAGCCGCCACTGAATACGCTTCAGAAATCGTCGCCATGCATCCTGAACGAGCCAGGATAGTAACGAAGTTTCAACCTTACTCGTTAGGACTTGTTTAACCACACTTGCGAGATTTTTACAATTCGATAAACGCGTTACGCGTGTGCTTAACCAAACTATTTTTGCGCGCAGCCGTCCACGCGCTCGCCCATAGCGGGTAGCTAAAAACAACCATCAAGCGCTGTGGAAATTTTAGTCTTTGATTTCCGCCAGATAGCGGCGCGACCGGATCAGGGCGTCGCGCAGGTCATCGCGGCCGACGGTCTCAAGCGCGACCGCGAAAGGCACGAAGCGGGCGTCGTCGGCATCGTCCGCGGCCTGAGGATTTCCGCCCGACCAGCGCGCCACGTAATCGATCAGCACGTAGTGGAAGTCCGGCTCGAGGATTTCGTAGACCTCGACCAGCCCCAGTATGTCCGCCGTGACGCCGGTTTCTTCCTTCAGTTCGCGCAGCGCCGCATCGAGCAGGGGCTCGCCCCACTCGACCTTGCCGCCCGGGATCGACCATTCGCCCTGGCGCGGCGGGTGCCCGCGGCGAATCAGCAACACCTCGTCGTCGCGCCAGCAGACGACACCGACGCAAGGGGTTGGGCGTAAGGGTTTCTGAGCTTCAGCCATAGTTATTCTCGCTTGCAAAGCCCGGTTCGCTACCGTAACGCAGCCCCACCATTCCCCAGGGTTCAAGCCATGTCCACCGCTTCCGCCTTCGCCGTCACCGATGCCCCCGCCGTCGCCCCCGAAGTGATCGCCCAGATCAAGGCCGTGGTCGGCGACGCCGGCTGGAGCCAAGACGCCGGGCGGCTGGATCCCAAGCTGACGGAATGGCGCGGCAAGTGGAAGGGCCACACCCCCCTCCTCGTCCTGCCGAAGACCACCGAGGAAGTCTCGAAAGTGGTGAAGATCTGCTTCGACAACGGCGTCGCCGTCACGCCCCAGGGCGGCAATACCGGCCTGGTCGGCGGCCAGATCCCATTCGGTGAAGTGCTGATCTCGCTGGAGCGCATGCGCGCCATCCGCGACGTCGCGCCGGTCGACGACACCATGGTGCTGGAAACCGGCCTCAGCCTGCTCGAAGCCCAGGAAATCGCCGAAAAGGCCGGCCGCTATTTCCCGCTGTCGCTGGCGGCCGAAGGCACGGCGACCGTCGGTGGCGTCATCTCGACCAATGCCGGCGGCACCGCCGTACTGCGTTACGGCGTCACCCGCGACCTGGTCTCGGGCCTGGAGGTCGTGCTGCCCAACGGCGACATCTTCCATGGCTTGAAGCGCCTGCGCAAGGACAATACCGGCTACGATATCAAGCACATGTTCATCGGCGCCGAGGGCACGCTGGGCATCATCACCGCGGCGTCGCTGAAGCTGTTCCCGATCATGAACTCGCGCGCCACCGCCATCGTCGGCTTCGACAGCCCGCAAAAAGCCATCGACCTGCTGGTCCGCGCCAAGCAGGAAACCGGCGGCCAGGTCGAGGCCTTCGAACTGATGGGCCGCTACGGCCTGTCGCTGGTGCTGAAGCATATCCCCGACACGCGCGAACCGCTGTCGGCCGAATATCCGTGGTACGCCCTGATCGAGGTCGCCTCGGGCGATCCCGAAGGCGCCGCCGCATCGATGGAGCGCCTGCTGGAAGCCGCCTTCGAGGAAGAGTTGATCCTCGACGCGGCCATTGCCCAGAACGAAACCCAGCAGGCCGAATTCTGGCGCCTGCGTGAGGACCATTCGGCGGCCGAAAAGGCCGAGGGCGCGGCGTGGAAGCACGACATCTCTGTGCCCTTGTCGCGCATGGCGGAATACATCGTCGAGGGCGACAAGAAGGTCCAGGCCTTCCTGCCCGGCGCGCGCCTGGTCGCCTTCGGCCACGTCGGCGACGGCAATGTCCACTTCAACGTCATCGTGCCGGAAGGCATGGACGTGGCCGAATTCAACGCCCTGCGCGACGCCGGCGCCAAGGTCGTCCACGACCTGGCCAATGCCTATGAGGGGTCGATCTCGGCCGAGCACGGCCTGGGCCGGATGAAGACCGAGGAAGCCCTGCAATACAAGGACCCGGTGGCGGTCGCCGCCATGCGCGCCCTGCGCGCGGCGCTCGACCCCAAGCGGATCATGAACCCGCACGTGCTGTTCTAGGAATTGGAGTCACGAAACGAGGGTTGACGACAGCCAGCCCTCATTCGGCAAAGCCAAAAACACGAGCTTCAGGGCGCGGCCGATTTTCGCGCGAAGCGCCTTCATCTGGCGTCTTCGCGAGAAGATTTGACCACGGATAAGGCACGGATGCGCTTCGCGCACAAGGATATCCGTGTAGATGGCCGAAGGCCATCATCCGTGTCATCCGTGGTCAATTCTTTCTTTTACATAGGCAGGCGCTTCGCGCGGAATCGGCTGCACCGGAATCTCGTATGTTTTCCCCGGCGCCGAACCCTAGGCCTTCTCCGGCGTCTCCAGCGGAATATCCGTCGTCTCCGCCTCGCCCATCGGCGTGCCGTCCGGCGCCAGCTTGAGCACCCCGGCCAGGGTGCGCAGCAAGTCGCCCATGTTGAACGGCTTGGCTATGGTGGCGATGGCCCCCGCCTCGGTCGCCGCAGCCAGGATGTGCTGCGGCCCGATCTTCTCGTTGATGCCCTGCGACATGGCCACGACGCGGACGTGCGGAAAGTCGCGGCGGATCTGCGCCGTGCCTTCGATGCCGCCGATGCCCGGGATCAGGACCGAGGTCAGCACGATATCGATGGAGCCCAGATTGTGGTCGAAGAAGGCGTCTTCCATGTTGACGGCCGATGACACCACATAACCGACCTGCTTCAGCACCGTGCAGATGGCGCGGCGCAGTTCCGTATTGTCCTCGACCACCAGCACGTGGCGATCGGTGGCGCGGGCGCGGTGATAGGCGTTGGTCTCGTTAAGCAGCACCTTGAGGCGCTCGTCCGAGAAGGGCCGCGCCATGGTGAAATCGGCGCCCGACCGCTTGGCCTGTTCGAAGATAGACTTCATCGCCTGGCCGCCGGCGCCGCCGTCGGTGGTGATGGCCAGCGGCGTCTCCTCGCCCAGTTCGCGCACCTTGTCGATGATCTGCATCGTCGACGCGCCGCCGACATAGGCTTCGAACATCAGCAGCCGGAACTGCGTGCCCTTCATGATGCGCATCGCCATGGCCTGGTCGAAGCTGAGCACCGACGTCCACTTCTGACGCTGCAGCATCATGGCCATGACCTGGGCATGGACCTTGTTCGGATTGAGGATGAGTACGCTGCCGAAACTCACGATACGCCCCGCTTACGCCACATGTTCCGCCGTCCCTCCAGGGGCCTTTGTTTCGTTTTTACAGTCGTTGGTCGCCTCGCCGCTCAGGACCAGGGCGACGACATGGATCAGGTCTTCCATGACGAAGGGCTTGGGCAGTTGCGCCATCGCGCCGACGTGCTTCGACGCCGCCAGCACCGAATGGGCATCGAGCTTGTTCGGCATGCCGCCCGACATGGCGATGATATGGATGTGCGGCCACCCCGCGCGGATACGCGCAATGCCTTCGATCCCGCCCATGCCCGGCATGAAGATGTCGGCGATGACCAGGTCAACCAGGCCCATCTGGGTGGCCTCGAACGCCTCCTCCATGCTGGGCGCCGAATAGATCTGGTAGCCCATGCCGCCCAGCACGCCGGTGACCAGCCGGCGCAGGTTGGTATTGTCCTCGACGACCAGGATCGTCTTCGACGCCTTGCGGGCGCGGTGATAGGTGGCGGTCTCGACCAGCACGATCTTAAGCTTTTCGGGCGAGAACGGCTTGGCCATGACGAACTCGCAACCCGCCGCGCGGGCCAGTTCGAAAGTCTGCGCCATGGCCTTCTGCCCGCCCAGGCTGCCGGCCATGACGGCCAAAGGCGTCGCCGTGGCGCGTTCGCGGATATCGCCGATGACCTGGGTCATGCTGGTCTGACCTAAGCTGGCCTGGCCGATGCCGGCCTCGAACATCAGAAGATGGAAGCGAGTGGTGCGCAACACCTGCATCGCCATGGCCCGATCGAAGGCCAGGACCGACGACCAGCGCTCCGCTTCCAGCATCTTCGAGATGTGGCGGGCGTGGGCCGGGTTGTCATCGAGCACAAGAACGCTGCCTTGACTCATGGAACGGGGCTCTCCGGTGCGGGCGAAAAGCGAATGAACACCCTTTGTCGGGCTTATTGTAAATAGTGAACGACAGAAACCTTAATAGGCTATGAATTGAGGCGGCCGCCATTCATGCAAACGATTACACAAAAAGGCTTTGCACTGTCTTCGGCAGGGTCGTTCCGGTCTCAAAATACCGCTTCACCATCCCGTGAAAGTAAACAGCATCCGCTATACTTACATTTAGACTCGACGAAACAGGTTTGTCTCGCCACCTGGCCGTCATGCGGCGACCTGGGCCGTGTCGCCCAGCACGGTCGCAATCAGGTCGGTCAGGTCACCGGGTGCGCCCGCCCAATTTACCATACCGAAGTTATGTCATGGTAACCGCCTCATTATCCTGAAGAAATACCACATCGATTGCGCCGGTGCCGCAGCGTGGTTAGGATGGCCACTCCCGATTCCGCCTGGACTTCCCACACATGCTGACCCTGATCTCGCCCGCCAAATCGCTGGACACGACACCGCACGAGACCGGCATGGCGGCGACCGAGCCGCGCTTCCCCGACGCCACGGCGAAGCTGCTGAAAAGCGCGCAAAAGCTCAAGCCCAAGGCCATCGGCGAACTGATGGACATTTCGCCGGCGCTCAGCCAGTTGAACTACGACCGCTTCCAGGGCTTCGAGGCCCAGGCCGCCCTGCCCTGCGTCATCATGTTCGACGGCGACGTCTATGACGGGCTGCAGGCGCGCACGATGGATGCCGGCGCCCTGGGTTGGGCGCAGGACCATCTGCGCATCCTGTCCGGTCTTTACGGCGTGCTGCGGCCGATGGACCTGATCAGACCCTACCGGCTGGAAATGGGCTCGCAGTTGAAGACCGGCCGCGCCGCCTCGCTCTACGCGTTCTGGGGCGACACTTTGGCCAAAAACCTGGCCGACGAATTGAAAGCCCAGGACAGCGACACCGTCGTCAACCTGGCGTCCCAGGAATATAGCCGCGCCGCCCTGACGAAGGCGTTGAAGGCGTCGGTCGTCAGCCCGCGCTTCCTGGAGGTCAAGGGTAACGAGGCGAAGATCGTCTCCTTCTTCGCCAAGAAGGCGCGCGGCCTGATGGCGCGCTACATAATCGACCATCGCATCGACCGGCCGGACGGGCTGAAGGGCTTCGATGTCGCCGGCTATGTTTTCCGCGCCGACCTGTCGTCCGATGGCGACTGGGTCTTCACGCGGCCCCAACCGGAATTGGTGACGAAGGCCAGGAAAAAGGAAGCGGTTTAACCACGGATGACACGGATCGCCGCTTCGCGGCGACACGGGCAAGCTTCATTGCCCGTGGAACCATGAAATCCGTGTGCGCGAAGCGCATCCGTGCCTTATCCGTGGTAAAATCTTGACGGCATACAGTTCGAACGGACGTAAAACAACATTGAATTGGTTTGATTTTTATCCAACAAACCCCGCAGCCCGCTTCAGGCGATCATTGATGGCTTCGCCGATGCCCTCGGCCGGGATCGGCGCCACGCTGATCAGAACGGGCTTCAGCCGGTCGGCCTCGCGCAGCATCCGAAACAGGTTGGCCGCCGCTTCGCGCGGGTCGCGGCCGGCGCTCAGCTGGAACACCGGTCCGGCATAGTCCGTCGGGCCGAAGGCAAGATAGGCGCCCGCTTCCGGACTCTCGACATCGACGCGCACCGGCGCGTCCGGCGCATAGTGCAGGCTCAGCCGCCCCGGCGAGCGATGCCCTTCGGCCGCGTCGGCAGCCAGCGTGCCGATGATGGCGACGATCTCTTCGCGCGTAATGGCCCCGGCACGCAGGTAGCGCGCATCCCCCAGCAGGCTGACAACGGTTGATTCCACCCCGACCAGGCAATCGCCGCCGTCCAGGGCCACAACCACGGTCGCGCCGGTCTCTTCGACCGCATCCGCATGGGTCGTCGGGCTGGGCCGGCCCGACCGGTTGGCCGACGGCGCCACGACGCCGAATCCCGCCCCGCGCAGCACGTCAAGCGCCATGGGGTGCTGCGGCATGCGCAACGCCACGCTGTCGAGCCCCGCCCGCGCCAGGTCGCACGCCATGCCCGTGTCGCGCACCGGCACGACCAGGGTCAGCGGCCCCGGCCAAAACGCCCGGGCCAGAGCGCGCGCGCGGTCGTCGAAGACACCGATCTGTTCGGCCAGGGCGACGTCGCCGACATGGACGATCAACGGATTGAAGCGCGGCCGCCCCTTGACCTCGAACACCTTGATCACCGCGGCCGGATCGTCGGCGCGCGCCGCCAGGCCGTAGACCGTCTCGGTCGGCAGGTGGATCAGGTCACCCTGGCGCAGGGCGGCGATGGCCGCCGCTACGTCTTTCGTCACTTTTTCGTCTCTGCTTTCGCCTTGAGCGTGATGGCCACCTTGACCGCCGCCGGAATGGCGTCAGTCGAAGCATAGTCGCCGGAACCGACCGAAAAGGCGGTACGGTCCAGGCTCGCCGTTCCGCTCATATCGGCCACGCCGCCCTTGATGGCAAGGCTGAACGGCAGGTCGAGCGGCTTGGTCACCCCGTGCAGGGAAAGCCGGCCGTGGGCGACGAAGTGCGTCGCGTCGGTCTTGCTGAACTTCGACGCCTCATAGGTCGCCTTAGGGAAGCTTGCGACATTGAAGAACTGGTCGCTCTTCAGCGTACCGTCGCGGTCGTTGTCGCCCGACGCGACCGAGGCCAGATCGATCGATACCTTGACGTGCGATTGCGCCAGCCTGTCCGGATCGAAGGCGATCTGCGAGGAATAGTTGCCAAATCCACCATTGATCGCCTCGCCCTGGAAGGTCGTCGACCAGCCGATCTTCGACGCGGCCTTGTCGACGGTCCATTGGGTGACCGCTTCGGCAGACGACGAGGCGGATGACGACGAAGACGTGGAAGCAACCGCCGAAGATTCGGACGACACGGCCGCTTCCGACGACGGCGCCTCGGCCGATGCCAGCATGGCCGGCGGGGTTTCGCCACCGGACTGCGGCGTGCCGCGGAAGATGCCGAAGCCGAAACCGGTCGCCAGGGCGAGGACGCCGACCGGCACGATCCAGCGCCAGTTGAGCAGCGGCCGCGGCTTCAGGCCCGGCACCATGTGCTCGAACACCTCGTCCTTGTCGACGACCTGGTGCTTCAGCGCCGCGGCGACGTGCAGCGGGATCATGCCGTAGATCAGGATCTTGGCGCCCAGCTTGTGAAAGAACTCGAAGAACTCGTGCACCGGATTTTCCGGGTCGGCCAGGACCGGCACGAACGGCATGTGCGGCCAGTGGAACATGAAGAACGGAATTTCGCGCGCCGAGGTCGACACCATGGCCCAGCCGGTCAGCGGCATGCCCAGCATGGCGACGTAGAACAGGACGTGCAGCGACTGGGCAGCCCAGTGCTGCCACTTCGGCATCGGCGGCGCGGGCGGCGCCTTGGTCATGAACCGGATCGCCAGCCGCACGAGCGACAGCAACAGGATCAGGATACCCACCGACTTGTGCAGATTGACCCGGCTCAGCCGCAACGAATCGTGGTCGTCGAGCCGCCAGCCGAGGAAGATCATGAAGATGATCAGGGCGGCGATGATCCAGTGCAGCCAGCGGCTATAGACATTGTAGCTGTGCGGGCTGAGCGATGTCGGCGGCGCGTCGGACATGAGGAGACTCCGGATTGTGGATTTCATATAGCACAGCGACGGGATCGTCACGCGCCTTATATGTAACTCATACTGATGCGATTTAATCCCGACTCGCACAAATTTTTCAATAGGATGTACAAAAGCGACCGAAGTTGACGTTCACGTAAAATAAACTTGCCTGCCGCAACGTTAGTTCATTTAATCCCGTCCAGCGCCGCCGTGGTTCGGTCGGGGTTACAAAAAACGCAGGAAACGTCATGACTTATCGTCCCTCCGTCCGCGACATCACCTTCTGCCTCGACCACGTCATCGGCATGGACGCTCTGTACACGGTTGATTTCGATCGCGACCTGCGCGACGCGGTGCTCGATGCCGCCGCCCAACTGGCCGGCGACGTGCTGGCGCCGCTCAACCGGATCGGCGACCAGACGGGCGTCAGGCTGAGCGACGGCCGCATGACCCTGCCGCCCGGTTTCCTCGACGCCATCAAGGCCTATGCCGAAGGTGGCTGGTACGGCGTCGCCGCCGACCCGGCCTATGGCGGCCAGGGCCTGCCCAAGATGCTGGAACAGGCCTGCGTCGACATGTTCCACGGCGCCAACATGGCCTTCACCCTGCTGCCCGTGCTGAGCCAGGGCGGTATCGAGGCCATCCACGCCCACGGCACCCAGGCGCAAAGGGACCTCTACCTGCCCAAGCTGATCGCCGGCCAATGGTCGGGGACGATGAACCTGACCGAGCCGCAAGCCGGGTCGGACCTGGCGGCGCTGACGACCCGGGCCGAACCCAATGGCGACGGCACCTATGCCCTCACCGGCCAGAAGATCTTCATCACCTGGGGCGAGCACGACGGATCGGAAAACATCGTCCACCTGGTGCTGGCGCGCCTGCCCGACGCGCCGGCCGGCACACGCGGCATCTCCCTGTTTCTATGCCCGAAATTCCTGGTCAATAGTGACGGGAGCCTCGGCGCGCGTAACGCCGTCACATGCGTTGGCGTCGAGCACAAGCTGGGCATCCACGCCTCGCCCACCTGCGTCATGGCCTTCGAAGGCGCCCAGGCCGAACTGATCGGGCCAGCGAACGGCGGGCTGGCCGCCATGTTCACCATGATGAACGCCGCGCGCCTGGCCGTCGGCTTCGAGGGCGTCGGCGTGGCCGATGCCGCTTTTCAGAAAGCCAATGCCTATGCGCTGGAGCGGCGCCAGGGCAAGTCGCTCATCACCGGCGAAGACCGCGCCGTCATCTACGACCACCCAGACGTGCGCCTGACCCTGGCGCTGATGAAGGCCAGGGTCGAGGCGGCGCGCGCCATCTGCATGGCCACGGCGGCGGCGATCGATGCCGGCGACGAACGCAGCCGGCGGCGCGAGGACTTCCTGGTGCCGATCGCCAAGGCCTGGTCGACCGATCGCGCCGTCGAGGTCGCCTCCGCCGGCGTGCAGGTGCATGGCGGCATGGGCTTCATTGAGGAAACGGGCGCGGCGCAATATTACCGCGACGCCCGCATCGCGCCGATCTACGAAGGCACCAACGGCATCCAGGCCGCCGACCTGGTCGGGCGCAAGCTGGGCAAGGACGGCACAGCGGCGAAGGAACTTGAAGCCGACATCCGATCCTTCTTGAAAATCAGAATTTTCGGTGACGCGTTCAAAGTCGAATATGAAGCTCTGGCTACGGCCGTCGACGCCTTCGCCGCGGCGACGGATTACCTGCTGACGCAGAAGACAGCGGCGCCCCTGGACGTCGCCACGGCGGCCTCGACATATCTGACCCTGTGCGGCGATGTGGTCGGCGGCTGGCTGCTGCTGAAAGGCGCCGTGGCCGCCCGGACGCTGATCGACGCGGGCGATGGCGATGCCGCCTGGCTGGGCGACAAGGTGCGGATCATGCGGGTGTTTTTCAGCCATGTCGTGCCGCACGCCAGCGCTCACCTGGCGGCCATCCGCGCCGGGTTCGGGGCGCTGGACGAGCTGGCGATGGAGGGGAATTAAGGCCAAGGGCCGCAGGCCCTTGGATCCCGAAACTATTCAGGATCTGGCATCTTATTACATAAACAAAAAGGGCTCACAGAGAGCCCTTTTTGTTTATGTATTCAGTTGGCCAAGCCCTGGAGAGTGACGGGGTCGAGGGGCCCGAGGCCCCTCGCCTTCAATTCCCATCCACCGACGACCCGGCCGACTGATCCGTCTCCTCGCCGGACGGCTTGCCCTTGGCCGTGCCGCTGAGCGGAACCATGTCCTTGGTGTTGGTCGTCGCGCCGTTCGGCGTATGCATCGGCCCCGGCGCGGCCGGCTGGACGCGCAGGTTCACCGGCACGTCGCCCTTGGCCTCGGCCTTCAGCATCAGGTCGATCGTCTGGCGCACGAAGGTGGCGTCGGTGACCACGCCCAGTTCCAGGCGCTGATCGCCGTCCTCGACCTGCTTGATCAGCACGCCGGCGATGAAGTTGCCCTTGCCCGGGCCGCCGTTCATGAACACTGGCCCGCCCGAATTGCCGGGCACCGCGGTCAGGTCGATCAGGAAGGTCGGAAACGCCCCCGACGGCGCCACCGGATACGAGGCCAGCCGTCCGGCGCGCAGGATCGGAAAACCGGCGACATTGGCCGACAGGCCATGCGGATAGCCCAGAGTCATCATCTCGTCGCCGGCCGTGACCCGGCTGGCGGCAAAGGTCTGGTCGTCGGCCAGGATGCTTTCCGGCAGCACGGCGTCGCGCGCCGCTGCCGGCACGGTCACCGGAATGACGGCGATGTCCTGGTTCGGATTCTGGTACCAGGCCGGGCCGTCCTTGGTGCGGATGATAATGTTCGACGGCGTATAGACCCACGCGCCCTTGGGGTTCAGCACGCGCCAGCCGACGCGCACTTCCGGCGCCGGCATCTTCTCGAAGACGTGGGCGGCGGTGACCAGCACGGTTTCCGTCGTACCGTCCTTCTTGGGCACGCTGATCAGGAAACCGGTGCCGACCATGCGCTTGGCGTCGTTGATCGGCTGGTCGATCTGCACTGTCGCCTTGATCAGCGCCACCGTCAGGTCCGCGTCGAGCATGCCCCACCCCTCAAAATACAGTAAACATATTTGACCGCTTACGGGGAATAGGTCAATGCTCCCGCGCCCGTCACCCGGGCGAAACGCGCCGTTTTCGGCTTTTCCGCAACAGTTCGAGACACCGATGCCCGATACCCCTTCGCAGTCATCTCCCTTGGCCGTCGCCCATGCCCCCACGCCGCGCAAGGACCCGTTCCGCATCGAACAACTGGGCCGCGTGCGCGTCGACGACTATCACTGGATGAAGGACGACAACTGGCAGGCCCTGCTGCGCGATCCGTCGGCGGTTAAGCCCGACGTCAAGGCCGCGCTGATCGAGGAAAACGCCTACACCCAGGCCATGCTGGCGCCGACCGAGGCGCTGCAGAAGACCCTGTTCGAGGAAATGAAGGGCCGCATCAAGGAGGACGACGCCTCTACACCCTCGCCCGACGGTCCGTGGGAATATTATTCGCGCTTCAATATCGGTGGCCAGCACCCGATCTGGGCGCGCCGGCCGCGCACCACCGCCTTCCCGGCGCCGCTGCCGTCGATCGACGACACCCGCGCCAGCGAAGAGATCCTGCTCGACGAGGACGCCCGCGCCAAGGCCCACGACTTCTACCAGACCGGCGACGTCGGCCACAGCAATGACCACAGCCTCTATGCCTGGTCCGAGGACACGCAAGGCTCGGAATATTTCACCCTCTACGTCAAGGACCTGGCGACCGGCGAGCTGTTGGGTGAGCCCATCGAGGAATGCGACGGCGGCTTCGTCTTCTCGGCCGACAATCAATGGTTGTTCTGGGTATGGCGCGACGAAAACTCCCGCCCCTCCAAGGTCTTCCGCCGTCCCGCCCGAGGGGGCACAGACGTGCTGGTCTATGAGGAAACCGACGGCGGCTACTTCCTCAACATCGGCACGCTGAGCTCGGACGCCTTTATCGAGATCACGCTGGGCAACCACGAAACCTCGGAGGCCTGGCTGGTCCCGATGAACGACCCGACCGCCGCGCCGGTCTGCGTCGAACCGCGCCGCGAAGGCGTGCAGTACAGCGTCGACCACTGGGACGACCGCTTCATCATCGTCACCAATGCCGACGACGCCGTCGACTTCAAGATCATGACCTCGACGGCCGCCATTCCGTCGCGCGACACCTGGGTCGAAACCGTGCCGCACCGCCCGGGCGTCTATATTTCCGGCGCCGGCACCTATAAGCGCCACATGGTCCGCGTCGAACGCGAAAACGCCAATACGCGCATCGTCATCACCGAAAAGGCCTCCGGCGGCGAACACAGCATTTCGGTGCCTGAGGAAGCCTATGCGCTGGGCATGGCCGCCGGCCTGGAATACGACACCGACATCCTGCGCTACACCTATACCTCGCCGACCACGCCGTCGCAGACCTTCGACTATAATATGGCGACGCGCGAACAGGTGCTGCGCAAGACCCAGGTCATCCCGTCAGGCCACAATCCGGCAGACTATGTCGCCCGGCGCCTCTATGCGAAATCATGGGACGGGGTCGAGGTGCCGCTGACCGTGCTGATGAAGGCGGGGACGCCGCTCGACGGCTCGGCGCCGGTCCTGCTCTACGGTTACGGCTCCTACGGTATGCCGATGGACCCGGGCTTCTCGATCCGCAGCCTCAGCCTGGTCAATCGTGGATGGGTCTATGCCATCGCCCATATCCGCGGCGGCGCCGAAAAAGGCTATGGCTGGTTCCTCGACGGCCGCAAGGAGAAGAAGACCAATACCTTCAAGGACTTCATCGCCTGCGCCGAGCACCTGATCGCCAACGGCTATGGGGCCCGTGGCCGCCTGGTCGCCTATGGCGGTTCGGCCGGCGGCATGTTGATGGGCGCCGTCGCCAATATGCGGCCGGACCTGTGGGCCGGCGTCATCGGCGCCGTGCCCTTCGTCGACGTGCTCAATACCATGAGCGACGTGTCGCTGCCGCTGACCCCGCCGGAATGGCCCGAATGGGGCAACCCGCTGGAAGACGCTACGGCCTACGACACCATCGCGGCCTATTCGCCCTACGACAACATCACCCAACAGGCCTATCCGCCGGTCCTGGCGACGGGCGGGCTGTCGGACACCCGCGTCACCTATTGGGAGCCGATGAAGTGGATCGCCAAACTGCGCGACAGCTCGACCTCGGACGCGCCGATGCTGCTGAAGATCAATATGGAAGCCGGCCATGGCGGCGCCTCGGGACGCTTCGAGTTCCTGAAGGAAATCGCCATGGACTACGCCTTCGCCATCTGGGCCGAGGACCGCGCAAAGGACCGGGTCAATGGTTGAGATTCGCGACGCCACCGCCGCCGACTTCGCCGCCATCACCGCCATCTATGCCTATCACTGCCTGCACGGCACCGGCACCTTCGCCCTGGAGCCGCCGTCCGAGGCCGAGATGCTGGCGCGCTTCCACGAAGTGGCGGGCATGCGGCTGCCCTACCTGGTGTCGCTGATCGACGGTGCGGTCGCTGGTTTCGCCTATGCCGCGCCGTTCCGCATGCGCCCGGCCTATCGCTACGGCGTCGAGGACAGCATCTACATCGCCCCCGAAGCGATCGGCAAGGGCCACGGCCGCGCCCTGCTCGAAGCTCTCATGGACCGTTGCGCCCAACGCGGCATCTACAACATGGTGGCGGTGATCGGCGACGCCGACAATGCCGGCTCGATCGGCGTGCACGCGGCCTGCGGCTTCGAGCCGACGGGGCATATCCCGCGCGCCGGCTTCAAGTTCGGCCGCTGGCTCGACGTCGTCTTCATGTCGAAGGATCTCCTGCCCCGGACCGATACGCCCGAAGGCGGCGGCTGGGCCGACTGACGGGCAACGCCATCAAATCAAAGCGTTCGCTCCACCGTGCCGCGACGATATTCAAAAATCTGCGCTCATCTGCGTACATCTGTGGATACCCAATCTTCGCGAAAGTCGGTTTATCCACAGATGTACGCAGATAAGCGCAGATTTCAGGGCGACGCCTGACATAGATTGCTTTGCGAGGCTTGGCGTTTCGCGCCTTCAACTTTGCCGCCACCGACACTTTAGCGTCATGCCGGAATGTTAACCTGAACGTGTTACGCTCTCCTCCGTAGCTTGCAGTGAAGCGTACACATCAGAGTTCGACATGCGGTCTTCGACCTTGCGCAGCCTTTGTCTTTCCTTTGCCGCCGCCGGCGCCCTCCTGGCCGCCGTACCGGCATTGGCCCACGACGATGACGACGGTTATACGCCCCCGGCCCTGCCCGATGTCGGCGGCGCGGCTTCGGCGTCGCACAAGGCGTGGACCTATTCCGCCGTCCTGACCTCGGAACTCGACGACCTGGCCAAGGGCGGGCTGAACCCCGGCCTGCAAGGCATGCACAATGTCGACCTGACCGCCACCTGGCAGGGCCCGGACGGCTGGTACGCCCACGGCTATATCCTCGGCAATATCGGCGGCGGCTTCTCGGCCGACCGCGTCGGCGACGCCCAGGTCATTTCCAATATCGACACCGTACCGGCCTGGCGCCTGTTCGAGGCCTATGTCCGCCACAGCGGCCGCCACCTGGTCTACAGCTTCGGCCTGATGAACCTGAACGGCGTCTTCGACGTGCAGAAGGCCGCCAAGCTGTTCGAAAATCCGTCGCATGGCATCGGCCCCGACTTCAGCCAGACCGGCCCGTCGATCTTCCCGATCTCGTCGCTGGGCGGCATGGCCACGTGGATCATCGCCCCCGACCTGAAATGGCGCTTCGGCGTGTTCGACGGCGTCGCCGGCGATCCGCAACACCTGAAGAGCTTCGTCGCGGTCAAGCTGGGCGGCCACGACGGCGCCAACTACATCACCGAGGTCCAGAAGGATTTCAGCCACGCCTATGTCAAGCTCGACCACTGGGGCTATACCTCGACCTGGTCGCGCTTCGACGGCGGTGAGCAGCACGGCAATTCCGGCGACTCCGTGCAACTGGCCGTGACGTCGGATCCCAACGGCAACTATGCCTCGGGCACCAATGCCTGGGTGCGCGCCGGCATTGCCGATGCGCAGGTCAACAAGATCGACCGCTATGTCGGCTTCGGCGTGACAACCGCCGGCCCGTTCAAGGGCGACCAGATGGGCGTCGCCCTGGCCCAGGCGCATTTCGGCCATCCCTATCGCACGGCGACGCCGGGCACCGGCCCGGCCGAAACCAATGTCGAGGCGACCTTCACCCACACGATCAACGATCGCATAAGCGTCCAGCCCGACGTGCAGTATGTCCGCCATCCCTACGGCCAGGCGGCGACACCCGACGCCGTGGTGGTCAGCCTGCGCTTCGTGGTCAACCTGCTGGGTGGTGGCGACAGTTAAGACACAGGTGCGCGTCAAAAAGCGTCACACAAGCATCATCGATCATTTACGCTTGATTTTGCGCAAATCCTCCCGTTCAATAGTCATACAATAAAAAACGGAAAGCGCCCGAAGCGGCGTTGGAGGAATCGACATGGTTGGCACCGACGGGCACGCCCGCGCCTGCGCCCCTGCGCGCAAACATCTGAATTTCCTGATATTGCTTGCGGCCTTGTTCATCGGGCTGCTGCTGATCGCCCTGCCCGTCTTCGCCGGCGGCCAGGTCGACGCCGCCGGTAACAAGATCACGGCGACGCGCCCCTCGGCGCCCAAGAGCGACACCCCGGCCGCCCCGCGTCCCACGCCGATCTCCGACGAAGACCGCGCCCGCGGCATGAAGGAGGCGCCGGCCGTCGTCACCGAGGCCAAGGTGCCGTGCGAGATCGGCGAGGCGCGCTATGTCGGCGAGGCTTCGGCCGATCACGACGGCAAGACCGTCAAGGGCAAGGCCTATGAGGTCGCCTGCCTGAGCAACCAGGGCTTCTTCCTGATCCATTTCCAGGACGGCAAGACCGAGGTCAGCAACTGCAACAAGGCCGAGACCCTGCACACCGCCAACCCGGCCAATCCGCTGTGCGCGCTGAAGGGCAATCGCGCCAACCACCTGTGGCTGACCTCGTTCGCCCGAAGCCGCACGCCGGACTGCTATGTCGCCAAGGCGCGGTGGATCGGCCCGAACACGGCGGGCGACAAGGTGTTCTACGAGTTGCTGTGCAAGGACGGCATATCCGGCATCTACGCCATCCCGAACGACGGCGCCACCGACCAGACCGTCGGCTATATGGACTGCCTGAAGGCCGACGGCACGCCGCTGAAGTGCCAGTTGTCCGAGCACGACGACGCCGTCGCCGGGATGACGCCGCTGGCCCAGAAGGGCAAGGCCGATTGCGACGTTTCCGACATGCGTTATGTCGGCGGCGCCAGCGGCCGTGACTATTACGAGGTCGGTTGCGAAAAGGCCGCGGGCTTCGTCCTGGTGCTCGACGGCCAGGGCGCGTTCCAGGCAACCGTCGGCTGCGACAAGGCGGCCGCGATCGGCGGCTGCAAATTCACCGACATAGCGGTCGCCCAGGCCGAGGTCCACGCCAAGGCCGAAGCCAACCGCACGGCCTACGCCGCGGCGTTGGGCAAGGCGGGCATCGACTGCTCGGGCGACACCTTCTCGCGCGTCGGCGCCCAGGCCGATACCGGTCGCGATCTGGTCGAATTCAAGTGCCCGGAACAGCCGAACGGCCTGATGGCCTTCGTGCCGACGACCAAGCCCGACGCCAAGTTCGAAAGCTTCGACTGCTTCGCCGCGCGCATGAAGGAGGTGCCCTGCAAGCTGACGACCGAGGCTGACCTGCTGGCGCGGGTCAAGGCTATCGCCAAGGCCTCGAAACAGGTCAATGCCGACTGCGAACTGGACCAGGTGCGCTACGCCTTCATGACCGGCGACGGTCGGCTGATTACGGAACTGGCCTGCGTCAACAAGCGCGGCTACATCGCCGTGCTCGACGCCAAACGCACCGCCTTCGCCCCGGCCGTGCCGTGCGATGTGGCCGCCAAGTCGGACAAGATATCGGAGAAATGCAGCCTTCCGGGCAATGGCACCAATACAGCCAAATAAACCGTTCGAATATAAGGCGTATCGGAGGCGCGGCTCAGGTCGCGCCTCTTTTCATGCGCCACATCGAAAAACGCACCGAACCCTTCGATAATACTCTGATTTTCGAATAATGATTGAGGTGACGCAACGGCGCGCCGCGCGCGTTTGCGCGAGCCTGGCGGCGACGGACTATCGAAGAAGAGATTGGCTGGGGAACTAGGACTCGAACCTAGAATGACGGTACCAAAAACCGGAGTGTTACCATTACACCATTCCCCAGCAGGGATGCGATTCCGATGCCGGAGCCGCGTCTTTCGCTTTGTGTCCGCGAAAGAGCGGCTTCACTAGCGCAGACGATTTGCCCTTGCAACCTGTTTTTTGCAAAAAGCGTTGGTCTTTGAACGGCAAGGCTTTTGTGCTAAGTCCGCGCCATGTTCGAGCCCGCATCTCAAAGAAAAAATGACCTGCCGCAATTCGTCATTGCCGCCTTCTATCACTTCTTTCCTTTCCCCGATTTCGAATCGCATCAGGCGCCGCTGCTCGAGCGATTGCAGGCCGCGGGAATCAAGGGCTCGCTGCTGATCACCGCCGAAGGCGTCAACTCGACGATTTCCGGCACGCGCGAGGCCATCGACGATTTCCTCGGCTACCTGCAAAGCGACATCGTCAAGGGCCCGATCCGCTGGAAGGAATCCCATGCCGCCTTCCAGCCGTTTGGCAAGGCGCGCGTGCGCCTCAAGAAGGAGACCATCGGCCTGGGCGAACCGGTGTCGATGGAACGCTTCGGCCACTATGTCGAACCCGCCGACTGGAACGCTTTGATCGCCCGCGACGACGTCGTCATCATCGATACGCGCAACGATTACGAGGTCAATCTCGGCACGTTCAAGGGCGCCATCGATCCCGGCATCCCCAACTTCAAGCACCTCCCCGCCTGGACGCGCGACCACGCCGACGCCCTGCGCGGCAAGACCATCGCCACCTTCTGCACCGGCGGCATCCGCTGCGAGAAGTTCACCTCGTGGCTGGTCGACCAGGGTTTCGAGGACGTCCACCACCTCAAGGGCGGCATCCTGCAATATTTCGAGGACGTGCCCGCCGAGCAGTCGTTATGGCAGGGCGAATGCTTCGTCTTCGACGAGCGAATCGCCGTCGACCACGCGCTGCAACCGTCGAAGACCGCGGTGCTGTGCCTGTTCTGCGACCATGCCCTGACGGCCGAGGACCAGCAGCACCCGGCCTATGTCAAGGGCCGCGCCTGCCCACATTGCCTGGGCCAGTCGGCCCACGCCCACGACCGTCCGCCCAGCCATGTAAGGCCGGGCCGCGTCAAATTCTGATGCAAACCTGACGCCTCGTGTTGCACCGCGGGGGAGAATTGGTTAACACCGGCGCGCGGCGGGCGGCCGCGAAGATCTCGCACGCGAGGGGGGCACTGTGCACGACGAGTTCCGGCGGTATCATACCGTATTGAAGTTTTTGATTCCGCTTCTGCTGTTCTGCCTTTTCTTCACTCTCGACATTCTCAATCCGACGCGCATCGGCTGGCTGCTGGACGGCGACTGGGGCCAGCACTTCCTGGGCTGGCACGCCTTTCGCCAGACACCGCTGGCCTGGCCGTTCAACCACGAAAACCTGCTGGCCCATCCAACGGGGCTCAGCCTGATCTACACCGACTCCAATGCGCTTCTGGCCCTGCCCCTGCGGCTACTGAGCCCGATCCTGCCGAAGCACTTCCAATATATCGGCCTGTGGTTCCTCGCCTGCCTGCTCCTGCATTATTACATGGCGTGGCGCCTGGTCGAAAAGCACGCGCCCGGCCCGTGGGCGGCGCTGGCCGGCGCCACCCTGCTCAGCCTGCTGCCGACGCTCTATAACCGCATCGGCCACGACACCTTGTGCGCCCACTGGCTGATCCTGTGGGCCTTGTACATCTTCTTCGAGATCCGCGACGAACGCCGCAAGCTGATCGCGTACAGCGTGGCCCTGGGCCTGACCGGGCTGATCCACCCCTATATCCTGTTCATGCTGCTGGCCATCTGGGCGGCCGATCAGGCGCGCCGCATCGTGCCCCTGCTCAAGGCCCGCCAGTGGCGCGATGGCCTTGTCGCCACCGGCCTGGCCGCCGCCACCCTGGTGCCCAGCGTCGTCGGGCTGGCCATGGCCGGCGCCTTCTCCGGCCAGAGCGCCGCCAGCGACGGCTTCGGCGTCTACGGCATGCCGCTGGACGCCATCTTCAATCCCGGCCGCAAGGACTTCCTCCTGGCCTTACTCAACGGCCCCCAGGACCCGCGCATGCAGTTCGAGGGATTCCAGTATCTTGGCTTCGGCCTGCTGGTCCTGATCGGCACGGCGATCTGGCTTTACCTCAAGACGCCCGGCATCAAGGCGCCGGCGGATGAGGCGGACGACGTCCTGGCGCGCGCTCGGCCCCTGATGTGGCCGTTCATCGTACTGCTCGTCCTGGCCGTCAGCGACAATATCTTCCTGTACAAGATCAAGCTGATCGACCTCTCCTTCCCGACGCCGCTGGTCAATGTGCTGAATATCGTGCGCGCCTCCGGCCGCCTGTTCTGGCCGATCGCCTATACGGCGGTATTCCTGGCCCTGGTCTGCGTCTATCGCGCCCCGTCGCGCACGCGGGCCATCGTGCTCGGCGCGGCGCTTGGCTTGCAACTGGTCGATCTCGGCACCTTCGCCGCCCACACCCGCGACCTGACCGCGCCGGCGGCGGACGCGACGGAATTCCACACGACGCCCAGCCCGCAATGGGACCGCCTGATGTCGGCCACCCGCATGGTCTCGTTCGAGCCGGCCACCCCGCAGATCAAGGACCACCGGCCGTTCTACGAAGTCATCCTGCATGCCGTCGACCGCAAGGTGCCGATCAACATGATGTATGCGGCGCGTGAAAACCCGGTGCAGGACGCCCTTGAGCGCAAGGAATATTTCGACTTCCTGGCCGGCCGAATCGATCCCGGCCACCTCTACGTCCTTCTGGGCCACGCCGTACCGGCGCCGCTGGCCGACCGCGTGCGCGTGCTCGACGGCCTGTGGATCATCCCGCCGCAAGCCATGGCCGATACCGGCGACCGGCCGCAGATCCCGGCCTTCGTCCCGGGCACGACCTATACTTTCGGCGCCGATCAGCCGACCGCAACCTGGCTGGGCCAGGAATGGGGTATCCCCCAGGACGGCAGCATCGCCAGCGGCGCACCCCATGCCGTGATCGATATTCCTTACACGCCCGCGCCGGGCAAGGACCTGCTCGTGGCCTTGCAACTGCGTCCCTGGGGCAGGCGCCAGCACCTGACGATCGACATCGACGGCAAGGCCGTGGCCACGCAGGACATCACCAAGAAGTCCCGCGACATCAGCCTGCGGGTACCGGCCGCTGACATAGGATCCGGCCCGTTGCGGCTCGGCCTTGCCAGTTCGGCGGCGCCGCTTCCGGGCAAGCCCGCCAAGGGCGCGGTCGGCGTCCAGGTCTACAGCCTGAGCGTGGCGCCCGCCAACTGAGACGCGCGCGCCGCACCTGGCCAGATTTATTAAGATTTTACGCCCCCGCCCCTTTGACGTGGGCCGATTAACGATTATGCTGCCTCCCGCCTGGCATGCGGCTTGAAGAGTAAACTCTTAGGGCTCGCATCCGGGAAATGGCCGAGGGGAACCGTGTCTGCATGAAACAGTTTATGATCACGCTGTCGGCGGTGATTGTGGCGATGCTCATCGTCCTCATCGGCCTGCCGATCGCCATCATTGCCGGACTGTCCGCGGCCGCCCATCCCCACACCCACGGCGACGTCGTCATCTCGATCGACCTGCGCCAGAAGATGACCGACCAGACGACGACTCAGCCGTTTGATTTCATCACCGGCAAGGGCCTGTCGACGCTGGAAATCGTCCAGACCCTGCACCGCGCCGCCGACGATCCCCACGTCAAGGCCGTCTTCATCCGCCTGCCCGAAGGCGGCATATCGCCGGCCGCGGCCGAGGAAATCCGCAATGCCGTCATCTACGTCCGCGGCGCGGCCAAGCCGGTGATCGCCCATTCCCAGGGCCTCTATCCCGACAGCATGGTCATCGCCTCCTACATGATCGGCTCGTCGGCGTCGGAGCTGTGGATGCAGCCGCGCTCGTCGTTCCAGGTCACGGGCATCTCGACCTCGACCATGTTCATGAAGCGCGCCTTCGACAAGTACGGCGTCACCGCCCAGTACGAGCAGCGCGCCGAGTTCAAGAACGCGGTCAATCCCTATCTCTACGACGACTATACCCCGGCGCACCGCGAGGCGACGCTGGGCTGGATGACCAGCATCTACGATTCGATGCTGAAGGACATCGCCCATGACCGCCGCCTCGACCTGGCCAAGGTGCAGCAGATCATCGAGGCCGGGCCCTATGGCGCCGAGCAGGCGCTGGACCTCGGCCTGATCAATCATCTGGGCCAGGTGCACGACGCCCAGGAAGCGGCGCTGAAGCGCGGCGGCGACAATACCGAAATCGTCGACCTGCGCGACTATGAGCGCACGCTGGATCCGACGGTCAAGGGCGACACCATCGCCGTCATCGACGGCGAAGGCGCCATCATGACCGGCAAGGGTTCGGGCGGCGGCTTCGGCTCGGAACCGTCGATGATGTCGGATACCGTCTCCGAATCCTTCTACGCCGCCATCAAGGACAAGTCGGTCAAGGCCATCGTCTTCCGCGTCTCGTCGCCGGGTGGGTCCGACACCGCCTCCGAGCAGATCGCCAACGCCATGCAGGCCGCCAAGGAGGCGGGCAAGCCGGTCGTCGTCTCGATGGGCGAATATGCCGCCTCGGGTGGCTATTGGATCTCGTCGGGCGCCTCGCGCATCGTCGCCGACCCCTCCACCCTCACCGGCTCGATCGGCGTGTTCGGCGGCAAGCTGGCCTATGGCGACGCCCTGGCCAAGTTCGGCATCGACATGAAGGACATCAGCGTCGGCGGCCAGTACAGCGACACCTTCTCGCCGTCCCAGGCCTTCACGCCCGAACAGCACGCCGCCCTGGCCGGCTGGATCGACCAGATCTACAACGGCTTCATCGTCCACGTCTCGGCCGGCCGCAACATCCCCGAAGACACCGTGCGCGACATCGCCAAGGGCCGCGTGTGGACCGGCGACCAGGCACTGGGCCTGCGCCTGGTCGACAAGCTGGGCGGCTTCTACGACGCGGTCGACGAGGCCAAGACCCTGGCCAAGCTCAATGGCGACGTCCATCTGGTCAACTATCCCGCCACCCATTCGATGTTCGGCGACGCCGGCGAAAGCGTGCGCATGAGCCTGACGGGCCTGAAGACCCTCTCCTTCCTCGGCTGGGCGATGAGCGACCCCAAGGCGGAAGCGGTGATGAACAATGTCGCCGACGAGCGCCTGCGCGAACAGGGCGCCACCGTCATGGCGCCGCAGGCCTACCAGCCGACGACCCGGCCGCAAACGCCGACCCAACCCTGATTTCCAGTTATTCGGAAGCATGCAAAAGCGGCGGAAGGCATCCCTTCCGCCGCTTTTTCGTTGAGCTCCCGTTCGGGGCTATTGCGACAGGTCGACGCGCGCCGCCATCGGGCTGACGGGCTCGGGCGTGCAACTGGCGACGATGAGGTGCATGG
>FTDB01000591.1_pt1 | contig 66981 bp, 48 predicted proteins | sample 1639741 | NCBI WGS metagenome assembly FTDB01 (sample SAMEA3914869, study PRJEB12502) | metagenome | biome: forest; material: soil | place: USA | collected 2012-03-12 | depth 0.1 m | reverse complement strand
CGTCTTCGAAGCCGGCGCCAGGGCAGCAACACCGGGCAAGCGGCTGATGAAGCTGCGCGTCATTTCCCATGACGGCGGCCGGCTGACGCCTGCGGCGGTCTTTACCCGCAACGCCATGCGCGAGGTCGAAACCAATATTCCGATCCCCCTGATGTTCATGGGTCTGGCCATGCACAATCCGCTCGGCTGGCTGGCCTTCTTCTGGAGCCTTGCCCTAGTGCTTCTGCCCGTGTTCAACCGCCAGCACGCCCGGCTGGGCGACTTCCTGGCCGGCACACGGGTGGTGCACATGCCCAGGGCCAAGCTGGGTTACGATCTTGCCAATCTCGAAGGCGACCGTAACCTGGGTCTCAGCTTCACACCGGAGCAACTGGCCTATGGCGAAATGGAACTGGGCGTGCTGGAGCAGGTGCTGCGCGAACGCAAGCCCGCCGTGATGAAGGCCGTGGCCGACAAGATCAAGGCGCGCATCAACTGGCAGGCGCCGAAGAATCCGGCCGACATGCCGTCGGACGAGGCTTTCCTGCGCGCTTATTACGGGGCGTTGCGCCAGTGGCTGGAAGGCAAGATGCTGCTCGGCAAGCGGCGCAAGGACAAGCACGATCCTGCCCTGCAGTAGCGGGTCAGGCGCGCGGTAGAAGCCGCTCGCTATTCGAACACGTCCGCCATTTCGTGCGGGGTATCGTCGGTCCGGGTGCTGAAATAGAGGGCCAGCATGCCGGCGTGGCTGACCAGTTCCAGCAGGGCGTAGATGGCGGCGATCAGCACGGACTGGGCGGCGAACGACAGGTGGCTGCTGCTGAATCCGGTCAGCCAGGTCAGGCCCTTCTGCGCGCCGTTGAGCAAGCCGGTCAGGAGTGCGTAATCAACCGCCAGCATCAGGTTGTGACCTTTTCGGATGCGGGCGCCTTCGCGCCAGGCGGCAATCGGTCCGCGCCGCCCCAAGGCAAAGGCGATCAGGTAAAACATGCCGAAGTAGCCTATGACCATGCCGGGCACGACCCACAGGAAAAAGCCGATATAGATCAGGGCGGCGACAGGCAGGTAAAGCGGCAGGGCGCGCAAGGTGCCGGCCAATCCGTGCGGCAGCAATTCCGTCAGGCGCATCGGGCGGCCGGTGAAGCCGCTGTAGATTAACTGGCCGGTCGTGCACAGATTGAGGCCGCGCACGCAGAAGTACCAGGTGATGAAGCCGTAATAGCGCAGGTAATAGCCGGTCATGTCGCCATAGCTGCCGCTGCCGTCGATCACGGGCTTGTAGATCAGGAAATAGCCGGCGAGGTAGGGAAGCAGGAAAAAGACGAGCGTGCTCAGCAGCAGGCGGGGCAGGTCGCGCCACAGCGCTTTCAGCAGACCACGTCCGACGGTAAGCGGGGAGGGGCTGAGGGTCAGACGGGCCACTTACTGGAACACGGACGCGGCGCGCTCGGGCACAAGCCCATCGCGGCTTTCGCGCAGGGCTACGTACATGGCGGCAATGAAGACGTTGGCCAGCACATCGGTCAGGCTGTCGAAGCCGGAGCCGCCGATCAGCACGGGCAGGCTGTACTGCGACAGGCCGATGGCGGCCTCCTCCCAGGCCGCGCTTACGGCACCGGCCATCAGGGCCCCGACAATGATGAGCAGAAGAAGCCACCAGCGGTTGCCGCGTGTCAGTTCGAACGACCGGCTGATGGCACCGCCGACCCCCAGGCCCGGCTGGCCGATATAGGCGGGAACGGCGACATAGGTTGCCAGCAGCCAGATGATGCCGGGCACAACCAGCAGGACGAGACCGCCCACAACGATCAGGCTGACCAGGATGGTGACCCCGATCAGAGGGATGATGTTGGCGAAGGCGTGACCGAGGAGGGCGCCCACCTCGATCTTCTTGCCGGCACCGCGCAGGATGGCGGCTTCCGTCACCATCGACAGGTTGATGATCTTCAGGATGCCCAGTCCGATGACGACAGCGAAGACCGCCAGGCCGTTCTTGTCCGTGACCGAGCGCAACAGCTCTTCCTGGCTCGTTCCGGTCAGGTCGTAAAAGTGGTTCAGGCCGTAGATGCAGGCTGCCGATGGCAGCGCCACGCCGACCAGGCCCAGCCCCAGGAACAGCGCGGCGTTCTGGGACAGCAACTGAAAGAAGCGGTTGAACGCGGTGGCGAAATTGAATGGCATGTCATTCCCCCGATGATCCTGCAAGAGGGTAAGCCGTGTCCCGAGGTTTGCCAAGGGCGGGAAGGTTCAAGATTTCGCGAAGCCTCAGGCTCGCTGCTTGGCTGTGAACTTGTCGGGCTGGCGCGTGACGAAGCCGTGTTCATAGACCTGGTCGATCAGGTCGCGGTGAGAAGGCAGGTCCTTGACCGCGCTTTCCGAGAAGCCGCGGATCTTGTCGAAAATCTTCTGAGCGTTTTCGATGTGCGGATAACTGCTGCGCGATGGGCCGAGATCGGTTTTGAAGCCCATGCCGTAGAGGATGTACTGGTAGGAGAAGTAGGCGAAACTTTCGAGGTCGATCTGGAAATCGAAGCGCGATGGCGGGCGATGCTTCCACAAATCGAGAAGATAGCGAAAATCGTCGGGTATGGTGTCAGGATTTGTGTTGTCGCGCCAGTATGGCTCTTCGCGCCGGCTGATGCAGTAGTGCAGCTTGAGGAAGTTGGTGATGCGTTCCATGCGCGCCACCATCAGCTTGTTGTACTGCCGTGCCGGCGCGTCGACCGGGCCGGTGCGCGGGAAGAAGTCGGCGATATAGCCGGCGGCGATCTCGATCAGCACGATGCCGGTCGATTCCAGCGGTTCGAAGAAACTGCCGGCCAGGCCAACGGCGACGCAGTTCTTCACCCACTGGCTGGTCCTGTAACCCGGTTCGAAATGGATATGGCGCGGCGAGATATCGACATCCTTGCCGACGTAGCCGCGCAGGATTTCCTCGGCGCGGTCGTCGCTCGAATGATCCGATGAATAGACGTAACCGATGCCGCGGCGCGTGTTCAGGCCGATATCCCACGTCCAGCCGGCTTCGTGCGCCGTGGCGACGGTATAGCTGTTGATGTCGCAGTGATGGTCGCCGTACGGCACCTGGCAACTGATGGCGCGGTTGTTGAACAGGTATTTGCGCACCGAGGTGAAGGGTACCTGCATCGCCTGGCCCAACAGCAAGGACGAAAAGCCGGTGCAGTCGATATAGAGGTCGGCGGCGAGGTCGCCGTGCTCGGCCGTGGTCAGGCGGTCGATGGCGCCGGTAGCGTCGAGATGGACCTCGCCAATGGTGCCCGTCAGCCGGCGCACGCCCAGTTCCTGGCCGCGTTCGGCCAGGACATGGGCGAACTTCATGGCGTCGAAGTGGTAGGCGAAATTGAGGGGGCCGTTGTAGTTGCCCTCGTGGATGCGCTTGGGCGCCTTGTTGGCGTTGGCGACGCGGTGTTGCACCGTGACCGCGTCGGCGAAGGACGGACGTGAGGCTTCGTCCAGCAGCAGCCAGTAGGGCAGGAGGCCGGCGCCCTCGACATGATAGGGTGCTTCGAACGGGTGCAGGTAATAGTCGTGCTGCAGGTTGCCGTGGGCGTCGGGCGCGGGTGTCTTGACCCAGTCGACGAACTTGATGCCCTGCTTGTAGGTGGCGGTCGATTCGCGCAGGAACTTGGCTTCGTCGATGCCGAGGGTCTGCAGGGTGGTGCGGATCGTCGGGAAGGTGCCTTCGCCAACGCCGATGATACCGATATCGGGGCTTTCGATCAGGGTGATGGCCGGCGAGTCCTCGCCCTGGCCCAGCACCTTGGCCAGGTAACAGGCCGTCAGCCATCCCGCCGTGCCGCCGCCGGCGATCAGGATGTTGCGCTGTGTGGTCATGGAACCGGCATCTTTCTGATTTTATTGATATCAGGCCCTGGGTTCAAACCTATCATGGCCGTTCCGGTCGGGCAATGGCGCGCGCACGACCGGCCGGCTATTTCAAGCCTTTTGCCTGCGTTCCAGTCCCATGGCTTTTGGTTTTCGCCGCTCGGCCCGCACGGCCAGTTTGGACATGACGTTGTCGCGGTACTCCGGCTGCAGACGTCTTTGCCGCGCCAGCTTGGGGAAATCCTGCGGTCGCATCTCGACGGCTGCCCGGAAAGCCGGTCTCAGTATGCCGATCTTCTGCATCAGGGCCGCCGTGGTGTGGTGGCCGAAGGGAAGTTTGAGGCCATGAATATTGTTGCCCCGGAAACGCGATACGTGCTTGCGGTCCTTGGGATGAAAGGGGTCGTAGACGATGAATATGGCCGATGCGCCGCCCGTATCCTCCGCTGCGTCGGCGAAATCTCCGCTCCAGTCGCTGGCCAGGCCAGCCTGGAAACGTCCGCGTTCCCACGGCACGATCCGCGGGTCCAGCGTCGATTGCGGCGACATGGCGAGCGCTATGGCGCCGGGCACGACGCGGGCGAAGGCGATGGCGGCATAGGCGCCCATGGACGAACCATAGAAGATGACCTTTTCGTGGCGGCGAGCGATATTCTGGAAATCGTCGCCGCGGAAAAAGGCATGAAGGTCATGTCCGCGATACCAGTCCATGGCCTGGGACTTGACGGCCAAAAACGAGTGACCTTCCTCGACCACGAATTTCTGTCCCCATCCCGGCCTGAGCCTGTCCGGACAAGGATCACGTCCCAGGATGGCAGCCGGCTCGAAGGAAACGACAAGCGTGGCGCCGCGCGGAATGTAGTCAAGAGTGTAGTGGCCGATCACTTCGTGAAAGGCCACGGTTCCATCCGTCAGGGTTGCCACTCTCTCGAACATGGGCCCAGCATAGGAGCCGGCCAGCGCATCCGTCAATCAGAAGGCGTGATTTCAAACAAAAATTACACAAACCATATCACAATGGCGCCCGTCAGCACCAGCAGGCCGAGCGACAGGATGCGGTAGTTCTGGTACCACCTGACGGTTTTCAGGTGTTCGGTCTCGGCCTGCCAGACGGATATGGTGAACATCAGTGGCGCGATCCCGGCGATATCTGGCGCCGGCGCCAACTGGCTTCCGGCCAGCAGTGCCACGAAGCTGGCCGCGAAGATAACAACGGCAGCGACGAGAAAATGCAGCGGCAGGGCGTGAAAGACTTCGACGCCGAAGAACAGGGTGAAGCTTAAGGCGGTGCCGACAATCAGTCCCGCCGCCGCGCCCGCCTTGTTGACGCGCTGGATGAACAGGCCGGCGGTGAAGACAGCGGCGATCGGCGGCACGAAGTAACACAGCACAGCCTGCAGGTACTGCCAGAGCGTATCCTTGAAGTGGACGATCTGCGGCGCCCACAGGATGGAAATGACCATGAGACCGGCGGTGACGACCTGTCCGGTGCGGACCAGCGCCGTTTCGCTCATGTCGGGCTTGAGCCGCCGGATGAAATCCATGGTCAGCAGGGTCGACATCGAGTTGTAGATGCCGGCCACGCCGGACAGGATCGAAATCAGGCAGGCCGCGACGATCAGCCCGATCAGCCCGTGCGGCAGCAGCTCGAAAACGATATGCGAGAATACCTGGTCCGGCTGCTTGAGATGGGGAAAGAGAAGCAGGCAGGCGGCGCCCGGAAGGCACACCAGGAACAGGTTGGTCAGTTTGAGCGCTCCGCCCATCAGAGAGCCCCAGCGGCCGTGATCGACATCCTTGGCGGCCAGGACGCGCTGGACCATGGTCTGGTTGGTGCACCAGAAGTAGAAACCGATCAGCGGCACGCCGGTGACCAGGCCTGTCCACGGCATGGTCCTGTCGGAGGCCGGCAGGATAAGCTTGAGATGGCCGAGATCGACATGGCTCATGACATTGTGCCAGCCGCCGGCGGCCTTGAAGGTGAAGAAGGCGATGCAGGCGCAGGCGATGACGAGGATACCGCCTTGCACCGACTCGACCAGGATGACGGCGCGCAGGCCGCCGGCGATCAGGAAGCCGCCCGCCAGCAGGGCCAGCAGGGCGCAGACCTGCCACAGTGGCCAGCCGGGAAACAGGATCTGGAACAATACCGCGCCGGCGAACAATGCGCCGGCGGCGTCAAGGAAGGTGCCGAGCAGGAGGCTGAGGCCGGACACGTAAGTACGGACGAAACGGCCGTAGCGCAGTTCCAGGAACTCCGGCACCGTAAAGACCTGGCTCTTGATATAGGTCGGCAGGACGAACGCGCAGAAGACGGTCAGCACGACCGCCGCCATCCATTCGTAATTGGAGACGCTGATGCCGTGGGCGTAGGCCGAGCCGGTCAGGCCGACCAGCGAGGTGACCGAAATCGTCGAGGCATAGAGGGCGAAGCCGATCTTCGGCCAAGATGCCGATTGGCCGCCGAGGAAATGATCGCGCGCCAGAAGGGCGCGGCGCTTGTCGATGAGGCCGAAGACGATCAGCCCGCCGATATAGATCGCGAACACCGCGATATCGAGCAGGCTCAGGCTTTTCAACGACGGCATGCAACAACCTCTGACACGGGCGGGAGGATACCCGTTCGCAAGGTTCGCACAAGGCTATTTCGCGTGTGCCGGGGCTTCGACCCGTTCCAGCCAGATTTCACGCCAGAACAAGGGATTGGCGCGCGGGCAGGCCTTCGAGCACAAGCCCTGGCAGTAGGTGCCCTTCAAGGTTACGGTGCGCGTCAGGCCGACCATCTGGCCGGTTTCCTCGTGCACCATGCGCTCGACGACCGTATCGACCTGGCGGACCTGCCCGATCGACATGGCCATTTCCGGTTCGAACGACAGGCCGAGGTTCCTGGCGTTGGGACCGAGGCTGGCGCGGATGGCGTCGGCGCTCTTGATACGCACCCAGTCGCCGGGTCGCAGGTTGAGCGTGCCCTTGGACTTCTTGCCGGCTTGACCGACGATCAGGCCCAGTTCCGGCAGGCGGGCGGCGCTGCGCAGGCGATTGACGACCGAGCGGGCGACGATGCCGACGAATTTCGCGGCCGTCATTTCGCGTTCGCGCACCTCCTTCAGCAAGGCGCCGAGGTGGATGCGCGACAGGTCGTCGGTGGCGGCGTGGAGCTGGGTCGACTGGCAGGCATAGCCGCGCGCGTCACGGGTGGCCAGGTTGAGCAAGGCCAGGCGCGCCTGCTGCTCGGCGATGTCATTGCGCACGACGGAGCCGGCCTGCCTGAGCCAGGCTTCCTTCCAGAACATCAGGCAGGCGCGCTGGCAGCCGTCATGAGCCGAACCGTCGCAACGGGTTTCCTCCAGGAAGACGGCGTCGTCCATGCGGCGGATGCCGTGGCCTTCGACGCAGGTACGGTCGGCGCGGTGATGCACGCGCAGCGTCTTGCCGATATGCGCCACCATTTCGGGCATGAAGGGCAGGCCATCGAGCCGGCCGTGTTCATCGAGTGTGGCCAGGATGGTCTGGGCCGAGGCGACGGTCACCTGGTCGCCCGTGAGATAATGCGGCTTGGCGGCGGCGGCGCGGGGCCGGTGGACCTGCCCGATCAGGCCGCGCGCCGCGTGCAGCCAGCGGCGCAGGCGCCATTTCAGGCCGTCGTTCGTCGCCAGGTCGCGGCCGCCCAGCGAGCGGCGATGGCGTTCGGCATCGTCGGCAACCGTTTGCGGCGCATCGTAGAAGGCGGCGATCTTGGCGGCCGCCATGCCTTCGCCTTGCAGCCACTGGTGCGCGAACGTCTCGCTCAAAGCGCGCACATCGCTTAAGATTCGGCTGATGCCGGTGCCCGATGCCGGACATGAGGTGCGGCGGGCGTCGCCGATCAGCACCACGCCCGGCACGTGACCGGCCTTGACCTCGTAAAGGTCGGTGACGCGCATCTCGACCGGGCCCTCGACCTGGGCCAGCAGCAGCTTGGCGCGCAAGGCGGGCATGACCTTGAACAACTCGGCCAGCGGCGACAGACGGAAGGCGCGGACGCGCTCGGACTTTGGATCGTCATAGAGGAACAGGTTGACGCGCATCTGGTTGCCCATACGGAACAGGCTGGCATAGCCGACGCCGTCGCCGGGTTTTTCGCCACGCTGGACCAGGCCGTCGAAGCCGAAAGCGCCTGACAGCGAAAAGCCGAGGCAGATCGAATGGCCGGCCGACAGCATCGTTTTTTCCAGGCCGAGATCGGCGCGAAGCTTTTCGCCTGGACCGGTGGCCAGCACGACGAGGCGGCCATTGACACGGGTGCCGTCGGCCAGGGTCAGGGTCTGGCGGTCGGAGGACGTGGCGATGTCTTGCACCTTACCGCGCAGGAAGCGGACGGAGGCCGGCCACTGGCGGCGTATGGCGTTCACCATCTGGTCATAACGCAGTCCGCTCCGCACCAGTGCGTTGGGATCATAGCCGTACAGATCGGGCGTCTGGAAGGCTTCGAGGACGCTTAAGCCCTGCAACTGGCCGATCTGTTCCGGAGAGAACTTCTCGCAGCGGAAGTCGGAAGGGTAGGTCTCGTGCAGGTCGATGATGACCGGCGACAGGCCCTGGTGGGCCAGCTTGAGCGCCGCCAGGCTGCCGGCGAAACCGGCGCCGACGATGGCGATATCGGCACGGATCGCCTGCGGTGCGGCGTCTTCGAAGGTGGCTTGCGACCACGCTGCTGCGGAACTGTCCATGACCGGTACATCCTTGCCTGAAACGCTGTGTCCGAAAGAGACAGAAGAGGGCGCAAACCCTTGTCTTCCTTGCTTTCAAGCCGATACGTTCAATCGGTATGCCAGTTAGGGAATTGTTAACCGTCTAATTCGCCATCCAGTCGATTTTCAGGCGCAGCGCGACCACGGCGGCGTTTGCAACCGACGGGTCGCCGCCGGGATGGATGACGTATTGCAGGTCGGGTTCCAGGCTGATGCCGGGCTTGATCGCCACCTGGTAGCTGGCCTCATAGGTTGTTTCGGCGGCGACCGGACCGTAAGCCTGGGCGCGATAAGGTGAGCCCCAATGGGCGCGGGCGATGGCGAAGCCGGCCATGTCGTCGTCGCGGCCGGGGAAGGTGCCGGTCTGGACCACGCCGCCACCAATATAGGAATCCATGTCGAGGACTGCCTGGTCGGCGCTGCCGGCGCGCACCCAGCCATGCAGGCCGGCGTCGTCGGTTTTGCCCTTCACAAGCGTGAACTGGACCTGGGTGTACGAGCCCTGCGACCTGCGGACGTCGCCTGTGCCGTCGACGCGCGGGAAGCGCGCCGTATTGGCCCAATGGCCGATCTTCACCGCGCCCCCGTCAAAGTCGTACTCGCCTTCGGCCACCAGATGGGCGCCTTCGTCCTTCGCCAGTCGGATGTAAGCGAACTTGCGATCGTCTTCGGCATCGCCCGGCACACCGTCGAAGACGCCGCCACGCACCGCGAAATGCTCATTGAAGCGCCATTCACCGACGGCGCCCAGCGCGCTGATCGGAAAGATGGAAGGGCCGCTTTGCGAATAATCCGGGCCGATGCCATGCGACGAGTTGAGGAACAGGGAGCCTGTGTCTTGGACGTCGAAGATGCCGTTGAGATTGATCAGGCCCAGGGTGAGGCTGGCCTTGTCATCGCCGCTGCTCTTTTTCACCCAGGCTTCGAACAGGCGCAAGCCCGGGTCGGTGTCGATATTGGAGACGGTCTGGGCGTCGCCGGCATATGTGCCGGAAAACCCGCCGTTGAAATCGTCGAGGATATAACCGAAAGCCGACCAGCCATTCCGGCCCTGCCAGCTGGCCGTCAGGTCGATATTGTGCATGACCAGGCCCCCCTGGCGCAAGCCGCCGCCGACGTCGGCGATAGCGTCGCTGGTCGAAACGATATCGTAGGATAAGGCCTTGGCATCGCCGGCATGGGCGGTTTGCGCCGCGGCCGATATCAGTACGCCGAGAAACGCCGCATGATGTGCGGTCTTGATACGCATTGGAAACTCGCCCCGAAGATGGTTCACCGCCGTAAACCATAGCGTGTGAGCGATAAAATACGGTGAGCGGATGTGGTCAACGGAATCCTAACGTCGACCCGGTGGGCGATCCCCCGATAGTTTCAGACTTTGCGAGGCGCGATTCACGAGCTAAGACTTAAGTATGAGCACCGTTGTCATCGGCCGTTTTTCACCCTGCCTCAACAGCTACCTGACGGCATTGCGGGCAGCTTCGACCCTCATTATCACCGCGGCGGAAGCGGCGCGGTCGGCGCGCTTGCCGTGGACGGCAGCCGAGCGTGAGGCCATGATCCGCGCTGCCCTGGGCGAGGCGGCTGATCGCCTGACCTTCGTTCATGCCGACGACCATCCCTATGGCGATGTTGCCGATCCGGTGTGCGAAACTCGCGACGACGAAGAGGCCGTATGCGCCGCCTTTTTCGCCGGCGACGATGCCACAGTGGCCGCCGCCGTACCGCCCGGGGTTTTCAACCTCATGCAGGTCTTCCGTGACGGTCCGGAGTACGGACGGCTGGCCGACGAAGCCCGCTACATTGCCAATTACAAGAAACAGTGGGCGTCGTCGCCCTTTCCGCCGGTCTTCATCACGGTCGATGCCGTCATCACCTGCGCCGGTCATGTGCTGCTGATCCAGCGCGGCGGCCAGCCGGGCAGGGGGCTATGGGCAACGCCTGGCGGTTTTCTTGAGGTGGCCGAGCGCATCCAGACTTCGGCCATCCGCGAATTGCGCGAGGAAACGGGCCTGAGCCTCTCCGACGACGAGGCGAAAGCGGCGCTGAAAGCCAGCCGAGTCTTCGACGATCCGCGCCGTTCCGCCATCGGCCGCGTGGTGACGCACGGCTTTCACTTCGAACTTTCCGGAAATCTTCCCGCCGTGACCGCCAGCGACGACGCCCGTGCCGCGCGCTGGTGGCCCCTGGCCGAGCTGGATCAATTGCACGGCCGGATGCATGACGATCACTTCCATATTCTGGATTGGTTCCTGAAGGGCACGACATGAAACTCAGGCACACACCGCTGTTGCTGGCCATCTTCGTCGCCTTTCCGGCGCTGGCCCAACCCAATATCTCGCCGGATGATACCTTCAAGGCGCTCTACACCAGCGAATGGACGTGGCGGCTTCAGCAATATAACGGCGGCGACGCCAATGAAGACGACCTGGTCAGCCCGCACCTGCCCGATGTCGGTCCAGCGGCGCAGGATGTACGTCTCGCGTATTGGCAGGGCGTCGAAAAGCAGCTTGCAGCCATCGATCCGAAGACCTTGTCGGCCGAAAACCAGGTCAATTACGCCGTCTACAAGGCCCAGATCGACGCCCTGGTGGCGGCGCAGCAGTTCCGCGAGTATGAAAAGCCGCTCAATTCCGACAGCACCTTTTGGAGCGATGTCGCCTATACGGCGCAGCAGACCTTCCATACCGAGGACGATTACCGCCATTACCTGAGCCAGCTTGGCGAGATGCCGCGCTATTTCGACCAGGAGATCGCCAATATGCGCGCCGGCCTGGCGCGCCATTTCACGCCGCCAAAAGTCACGCTGGAAGGTCGCGACGTGTCGCTGAAAACGGTGATCGGTGTCGCCAAGCCCGAAGACAGCGCCTTCTATGCGCCGTTCGTCACCATGCCGGCCGCGATCCCGGCCGATGTCCAGGCCGAGCTTCGCGCCGAGGCCGTCAAGGCTATCGCGGATGATGTCATTCCGGCGCACAAGGCGGTGCTCACATTCTTCGACACCACCTATGTGCCGCAGGCGCAGCAGGCCCTGGGGGCGTCGGCCTTGCCTGATGGCGCGGCCTATTACCAGTCGAAGATCAGGGAATTTACCACGCTCGATGAAACGCCGGCGCAAATCCACCAGACCGGATTGGAGGAGGTAGCCAAAATCCACGCGCAAATGCTGGATGTGATGAAAGAGGTCGGTTTCAAAGGCGATTTTCCGGCGTTTCTGCATTTCCTGCGCACCGATCCGCAATTCTATGCCAGGACGCCGCAGGACCTGCTCGACCGCGCCGCATGGGACGCCAAGCGCTTCGATGGCGTCGCTTCGCAATGGTTTGGTCACCTGCCGCGCTCACGCTTCGGCATCGTCAAGGTGCCCGACGAGATCGCCCCTTTTTATACCGCCGGGCGGGGTGGCCCGGGCGTGTATCTTGTCAATACCTACGACCTGCCGTCGCGGCCGTTGTTCCAGTTGATGGCGCTCACCCTGCACGAATCGGCGCCGGGCCATGCCTTCCAGATCCCGCTGGCGGCCGAGAACAAGGACCTGCCGGAGTTTCGCCAGCAGACCTATATCTCGGCCTATGGCGAGGGCTGGGCGCTCTATTGCGAACGGCTGGGCGTCGAGATGGGCATGTACGACACGCCCTATGACCGTTTCGGCTATCTGTCGTACCAGATGTGGCGAGCGGCGCGGCTGGTGGTCGATACCGGCATCCACACCATGGGCTGGACGCGCGAGCAGGCGCGGCAATATATGCGCGACAACACCGCGCTCAGCGAACATGAGATCGATACAGAGGTCGATCGCTATATTTCATGGCCGGGCCAGGCCCTGAGCTATTATCTGGGCGAAATGGCCATTGTCGCCGCGCGCGAGAAGGCCGAGGCGGCGCTTGGCGCGAAGTTTAATATCCGTGCCTTCCACGACGCCGTGCTGGCTGAAGGATCAGTCCCGCTGCCCGTGCTCGCCGCCCATATCGACGATTTCATCGCCGCGGGCGGAATCGGGCCCTATCCGGACGAGGAGAAGTAAGGGTCAGACTTGCCTGCTCGCCTTGCCGATCTTCGAATTCCAGAAGCCGAACAGGAAATAGACCACGACGCCGATGGCGTTCCAGATCACGAAATAGATCATGGTCGAGACGTTAAGGCTGGTGAACAGGAAGACGCAGCCGGCGATCGCCAGGATGCCGACCAGCCAGAAGACGGGCACCTTGAACTTGCGCGGCAGGTCGGGCCGCTTGACGCGCAGGATCATCATGGCCAGCGACACGGCGATGAAGGCGACCAGCGTACCGGAATTGGCCAGGTTGGCGATCTGGTCCAGCGGCACGAGGCCGGCAAAGGCGGCGATGAAAATGCCGCCGGTCAGCATCATGATGACGGGCAGGCCGCGCTTGTCGAGCTTCGACAGGCCTTGCGGGATCAGGCCGTCGCGCGCCATGACGAACAGGATGCGGCTCTGGCCGAACATGAAGACCAGCAGCACCGACGGCAGGGCCAGCACGGCGGCGACGCCGATCAGGTCGGCGATGAAGCCGTGGTTCATCAGGCGCAGGATATAGGGCAGGGGTTCGCCGTTGCTCTTGGCCACCTCGGTATAGGGCAGGACGCCGACGACGCAGGCGCCGACCACCATGTAGAAGATGGTGCAGACGATCATCGAACCGACGATGCCGATGGTCAGGTCGCGGCCGGGGTTCTTGGCTTCTTCCGCCGAGGTCGAGACGGCGTCGAAGCCGTAGAAGGCAAAGAACATGATCGCCGCCGCCGCCATGACGCCGAACTTCATTGGCTGGCCGTCGGTGCCCAGCGCGATGTGGCCGTCGATCATCTTGGTATGGGCCAGGAAGCCTTCCGGCATGAAGGGGACGTAGTTGCCGGCCTTGATGGCGGGAATGGCAATGACGATGAAGGTGCCGAGCGCGATCAGCTTGACCGCGACCAGGATCATGTTGACCGTGGCGCTTTCGCGCGCGCCCACCACCAGCATGGCGGTGATCAGCAGGACGATGCCGACGGCCAGGATGTTGATGACGCCGCCTTCCATCGGTCCGGCCAGCAGATAGGCCGGAATATGTATGCCCCACGACACGAGAAGTCCGTTCATGTGCGCTGCCCAGCCCGCCGCCACCGCCGCCGATCCCAGCGCGTATTCGAGGATCAGCGACCAGCCGACGACCCACGCGATGCCTTCGCCCAGCACCGAATAGGTATAGGTATAGGCGCTGCCCGCGGCCGGGATCAGGGTCGACACCTCGGCATAGGCGAGCGCGGCGAGGGCGCAGACGATCCCTGCCATGGCGAACGACAGGATGACGCCCGGGCCGGCCAGGTGAGCACCGATGCCGGTCAGGGTGAAGATGCCCATGCCGATGATGGCGCCAATGCCCATGGCGATCAGGTGCGGCCAGCTCAGGGTCTTGGGCAGGCTGTTTTCGCCGCGTGCCTCGTCAACCGGTTTGGTGCGCCAGAAACCCATGATTTTCCCCTATGCCTGAACGGCTTGTTCCGATTGTAACTTGCCGCCACAGTGCGTTGACTTTGCCGCGGCTGTCAATGCGCTTGGCATTATCGCAATATTTGACAATATTTGACATCGAGCGGATAATGACGGCCAGAAGGGGAGAACCGCCATGGGCGCCAGCCTGCACGTCAGCCTGCCAGATGACATGCGGCGTTTCGTCGATCGCGTCGCCAACGGCACGTCGACCTACGCCACGCCCAGCGAATATGTCCGCGACCTGATCCGCAAGGATATGGAGAAGATGTACGTCTACGACGCCCTGCGTACAGGCCTCGAACAGGCCGACCGGGGCGAGTTTGTGCCGGACGATTTCATGGATAACCTGCTGGAAGATATCAGGACCGGCAAGGTTTAGGCCATGGGCCGCCACTCTATCACGCCATTGGCCTCGGAACATCTGCGCGAGATTGCCCGCCATGGTATCCGCAAATGGGGCATGGCCCAGGCGCTGGCTTATACCGAGGCGTTCGACAAGGCCTTCCAGTACATCGCCGATCATCACGATCGCTTGCCGGACAAATTGCGTCTGTCCGGCTACGACCGGTTGAACCTGCATGCCGTCGGCAGCCACTACGTCGTCTTTGTCGTCCTGGGTCCCGGACGCGTCGCTATTACCTCGGTGCTGCATCAACACATGGACGTGCCCACACGTCTGCGCGAACTGCAAAAGCGTACTGCCAACGAGATCGGCGACCTGCGCGCCGGCCTGTTGCGTGACCAGTTCAAGGATTGACATAACGCCGTTTTGCTTTAGGCGTCATGTTTCAGGCATGACACATTCGGGGGGCATCATGAAAACAGTTCTTGCGCTGGCCGGATTGGCCGTGGCGCTTGTCGCGTCGCCGGCCTTCGCGCAATCCATCGACGACCTTTATAACGATGCGCTCGCCGAGGCCGACGCTGGCAGTTCCAAGTACAATGACTCGGACTGGCAATTCCGCGACGGCAATGTCCGCGACGGTTGCGATCTGATGGAAGAGAGCCGGTTGCACTACGAGAAAGCCTATCAGGACATGCAGCAGATGGACGAGATGGTCAACGATCCGGCCAATGGTTACGACTCAACCTTCCAGCAGAAGATCATGGACTGGATCGCCACGCAGAAGGAAAGCCTCGATCCGCAGGCCCAGACCATGGCTGGCATCTATTACGACAAGTGCGCGCCGCAGTAGTCAAGCCAGGGTTGTCGCGATCTCCAGCCCGCTCTTGAGGGTCAGGGTCACCGGCGTGCGCTCGCAGATCTCGGCCAGCCGCGTCCGCTGCTCCGCCGACAGATCACCGATGACGATGACGGCGCGATCGATCTTTTCGACCTTTTCGACGCGGTAAAAATGCAGGTCGACCTGCACGCCCCGCACATCCCAGCCCTTGTGTTCGGCATACATGCGCAAGGTGATGGCCGTGCAGGCGCCAAGCGCCGACAGCAACAGGTCGTAGGGCGCGAAACCGGTATCGCCGCCGCCATTATCGGCCGGTTCGTCAGCCTGGAGCGTACGGCCGTTGACCGTGATCGTCGTGGCGAAGTCGACCTTGCCGATAACAGCGGTGGCGCGGGTCATGTTCAGCCGAACAGCTTGTTGGCCACTTCGGCGACGCGCCGTCCCTGGTAGCGGGCGCCGTCCAGTTCATTGGCCGACGGCATGCGCGAACCGTCGCCGCCGGTAATGGTGGAAGCGCCATAGGGCGAACAGCCGGTGATCTCGGCCACGCCCATCTGGCCGGCGAAGCCGTATTCCAGGCCGACAATGACCATGCCGAAGTGCAGCATGTTGGTGATGATCGAGAACAGGGTCGTTTCCTGGCCGCCGTGCTGGGTGGCCGTACCGGTGAAGGCGGCGCCGACCTTGCCGTTGAGCGCGCCGCGCGCCCACAGGCCGCCGGCGGTATCGAGGAAAGCCGCCATCTGCGAGGTGATGCGGCCGAAGCGCGTGCCGGTGCCGATGACGATGGCGTCGTAATCGGCCAGTTCGTCGATGGTGGCGATCGGGGCGTCCTGGTCGAGCTTGAAATGGGCCGCCTTGGCCACCGCTTCGGGCGCCGTTTCCGGCACGCGCTTGATGGTGACGTCAGCCCCGGCTGAGCGCGCGCCCTCGGCGACGGCGTTGGCCATCTGCTCCATGTGGCCATAGGTGGAATAGTAGAGGACGAGAACTTTGGCCATGGTGCAGCTCCTATAACTGTGCTTGCGCCAGTTACGATTGCGGCGATAAAAAAGCAAGAGGAATCTGATCGTTACCCACAGATGGTTTTGGCGCCGCTGTCGCCTGAAAACGCCATAAAAATCAGCGCTTTGCGACTTGGCGCTTGTAATCGATTACACCTTGTGCTTACTCTTCCGTTATAACAGGCGGCGCCAAAAGCCGCCCATGACAGGGAGCCAAGATCTTGAGCACTTCCGCGGTACCGGGCAGGGGCCTGCTTTTCTTCACATCGTTCGCCGCCATCACGGCGACGTCGTTCTGCTTCATCCTGCGCGCCTTCGTCGTCGACGACTGGGGCGTGCAATTCGCGCTGTCGGAAACGCAGAAGGGCGAGCTTCTGGGCGTCGGCCTGTGGCCGTTTGCCATCTCGATCGTGCTGTTGTCTCTGATCATCGATAAGGTCGGCTTCAAGCTGACCCTGTGGTTTGCCGCCCTGTGCCACCTGATCGGGCTGGGCCTGCTGTTCACGGCGCACGGCTACTGGCAGCTCTATACCGGCACTTTCATCATGGCGCTCGGTAACGGCGCGGTCGAAGCCGCCGCCAATCCGCTGATCGCCACGATCTATAGCCATGACAAGCCGAAATGGCTCAACCGCCTGCACGCCGGCTGGCCGGGCGGCATGATCCTGGGTGGCCTGCTGGCCATGGCGCTCGACTATTTCGCCGGCGGCCACAGCGCCTGGCAGATCAAGGTCGGGCTGATGATCGCGCCGGTGCTGGTCTATACCCTGCTGCTGATCCGGGGCAAGTTTCCGCCGTCGGAACGCGTGGCGTCCGGCGTTTCCTACAAGACCATGCTGGGCGAGGCCGGGTTCGTTTCGGCCTTCATCCTGGCCGCCCTGATCATGCTGGAACTGGGCCGCGACTTCTCGCTCGATCCCAAGGTCTCCATGGGCATCGCGGCAGCGGCGGCGCTGATTTACGCCTTCTTCGCCGGCAAGCCGGGCCGGCCGCTCTATATCCTGCTGGTGCTGATCATGATGCCGCTGGCGGTCACGGAGCTGTCGACCGACAGCTGGATCTCGTCGCTGATGACGCCGGAAATGTCGAAGATCGGCCTCGCCGCCGGCTGGGTGCTGATCTACACTTCGCTAATCGTCTTCGTCATCCGCATCTTCGCCGGCACCGTGATCGAAAAGTTCAAGCCGCTCGGCGTCTTGGCCATGGCTTCGGCGGTCGCCGCCGGCGGCCTGTTCCTGATGTCGGGCGCCACCGGCGGCCTGATCCTGGTCGCCGCCACGCTTTACGGCATCGGCAAGAGCTTCTTCTGGGGCACCTCGATGGCGGTGGCTTCGGAGCAGTTCCCGAAAGGCGGCGCCGTTGCCATCAACATGCTGGGCGGGGCGGGCATGCTGGCCGCCGGCATCATCGGCTCGGTGCTGCTGGGCGCCGCCCAGGACCATACCACCAAGGCCGGCATCGACGCCTACGACACGGTCCACCATTCCAGCTTCGCCGCCAACTACATGACGGAAAAGACCGGCATGTTCGGCAAATACCTGGCGCTCGATCCCGACAAGGCCGCCGCCGCGGCGCCGGATGACAAGGCCGTGCTCGACACCCTCTCCGAAGGCAGCAAGAAGGACGCGCTCAAGGATGTGGCCCTGCTGCCGGTCCTGACCTTCCTCATCTACCTGGTCCTGATCGTCTGGTTCCGCAGCAGGGGCGGCTACAAACCGGTTATCCTGACGGCCGCCGACAGCGAGGCCGCCGGTGGGTGACCGCTCTTTGCGTTTCGGCTTGGCCGGCGGCGGTCCGGGCGCTTTCATCGGCCCGGTCCATGTCATGGCGGCGCAGCTTGACGGCCGCTTTGCCCTGGCTGCCGGCGCTTTCAGCCGCGACGCCGCCCGGTCGAAGGCGGCAGGCGAACGCTTCGGCATCGCGCCTGACCGCGCCTACGCTTCCTGGGCCGACATGCTGGCAGCCGAGGTCGGACGGCCGGATGGTATCATGGCGGTTGTTGTCGCCACCCCCAATGACAGCCACTTCGCCATCTCGAAGGCCGCCCTCGAAGCCGGCTTCCATGTCATGTGCGACAAGCCGGCAACCCTGACGCTCGACGAAGCTCTAAGCCTTCGCGACGTTGTTGCCCGTTCGGGCAGGCAGTACGGCCTGACCTATACCTATAGCGGCTATCCGCTGGTCCGCGAAGCCAGGACGCGCGTTGCTCGTGGCGAACTGGGCACCATCCGCAAGATTGTCGTCGAATATCCGCAAGGCTGGCTGTCACAATCGATCGAAGGCGCCAGCAAGCAGGCCGAATGGCGCACCGATCCCAAGCGTTCCGGCCTCGGCGGCTGCCTCGGCGATATCGGCATCCACGCCCTGCACCTGGCCGAATTCGTCAGCGGCCTTTTCGTCACCGAACTGCTGGCCGATCTCGGCCGCGTGCTGCCGGGGCGTGTGCTCGACGACGATTGCGACATCCTGCTGCGCTTCGATAACGGAGCACGCGGCGCCCTGATCGCCTCGCAGGTCTCGGCTGGCGAACGCAACGGCATCCGTTTGCGCATCTATGGCGAAAAGGGCGGCCTCGACTGGAGCCAGGAAACGCCCAACACCCTGACCTTCAATTTTCCCGATGCGCCGTCGCAGATGCTGCATGCCGGCGGCGCCTATCTTTCGCCCGAGGTGCAGGCGATGATCCGCATTCCGGCCGGCCACCCGGAAGGCTATCTCGAAGCCTTCGCCAACCTCTATCGCGATTTCGCCGATCAGATTATGGGTAAGGCGTCGCTGGTGCCGGGTATCGAGGCCGGCGTGCGCGGCATGGCCTTCATCCAGCGGGCGGTCGAGTCGAGCGAACAGCGGCAATGGTTGAGTTTCGAGGGAACCTAATATGAAAACCATCAAAGGCCCGGCCATTTTCATCGCCCAGTTCCTGGGCGACAGCGCACCGTTCAACCGGCTCGACACCATCGCCAAGTGGGCGGCAGGCCACGGCTACAAGGGCCTGCAGATCCCAACGTCCGATGCCCACATCTTCGACCTGAAGCTGGCCGCTGAATCGCAGACCTATTGCGACGACATCAAGGGCATGCTGGCCGGTTATGGCTTGCAGGTCTCGGAACTGTCCACCCACCTGCAAGGCCAGCTCGTCGCCGTCCATCCGGCCTACGACACGCTGTTCGACGGATTCGCGGCGCCAGAGGTGCGCGGCGATCCGAAAGCGCGCCAGGCCTGGGCGGTCGAGCAACTGAAACTGGGGGCCAAGGCGTCGCAGCGCCTCGGCCTCAAGGCGTCGGTGACCTTTTCCGGCGCCCTGGCCTGGCCCTATTTTTACCCCTGGCCGCAACGCCCGGCGGGCCTGGTCGAGGAAGCCTTCGCCGAACTGGGCCGGCGCTGGAAGCCGATCCTCGACGCTTATGAAGATGCAGGCGTCGATCTATGCTACGAAATCCATCCCGGGGAGGACTTGCACGACGGCGTCACCTTCGAGCGTTTCCTGGCCGAGGTCAAGAACCACCCCAGTGCCAACATCCTCTTCGATCCCAGTCACTTCGTGCTGCAACAGCTTGATTATCTGAGCTATATCGATATCTACCACGATCGCATCAAGATGTTCCACGTCAAGGACGCCGAGTTCAATCCGAACGGTCGGTCCGGTGTCTATGGCGGTTACCAGGGCTGGATCGACCGGCCCGGCCGGTTCAGGTCGCTGGGCGATGGGCAGGTCGACTTCAAGGGCATCTTTTCCAAGTTCGCCCAGTACGATTATGACGGTTGGGCGGTGCTGGAGTGGGAGTGCTGCCTCAAGCATCCCGAGGACGGCGCGCGCGAGGGCGCGGCCTTTATCCGCGACCACATCATCCATGTCACCGAAAAGGCCTTCGACGATTTCGCCGGCTCCGGCACCAACCGCGATGATCTGCGCAAATTGATGGGGCTTGCCTGATGGACCGCCGATCCCTGCTCGCCGCGCCCCTGGTCCTTGCTGCCGGTTCTGCCCTGGCGAAGGGCCATGTGAAAGCGGCCCCGAAATGGCCCGAGCCTGCCGCCATCATCGACCTGTGGCCCAATGGCGTGACCGGCCAGCTCAATCCCGATCTCAAGGAAGTGACGATCGACGAGCCGCAGGACGGCATGGCCCACTTCCGCCATCTCTATGGTGTGTCGCGGCCCCGGATGGCGGTGTTTCCAGCGAAAAAGCCGACCGGAGGCGCCATGCTGGTCATACCTGGCGGCGGCTTCGTCAACAATTACTTCGACCACGAAGGCTATATGCTGGCCGACTATCTCAATGGCCAGGGCGTCACCTGCTTCGTGCTGTTCTATCGTCTCGCCAAGGATGGCTGGGCCAACAAGGCCGATGTCGGCCTGATCGATACCTTTCGCGCCATGCGGCTGGTCAAGGCGCACGCTGCCACCTACGGCTTCGATCCCGGCCGCGCCGGCGTCATCGGCTTCTCGGCGGGCGGCTTCCTGACCGCCTCGCTGGCCACCCGCCATGCGCAGACCCTCTACGCACCCACCGATGCCTCCGATGCGCTCGATGCCCGACCATCGCTGGCTGCGCCCATCTATCCGGTCCAGACCGTCGATCCTGCCTATGCCTATGATGGTGTCGGGCCGACCTTGTTTGACAACAACGTCATGCCCGACATCATCGCCAAATACTCGCCTGACCAGAACGTTGACGCCGATACGCCGCCGGTTTTCCTCTGCCATGCCGAGGACGACACAACCGTACCGGTCGCCAATTCGACTGTCTTTCGCGATGCCCTGCGCGCGAAGAACATCACGGTCGAAACCCATCTGTTCGCCAGCGGCGGCCATGGCTTCGGCATGAAACCCGATCTCAACCAGCCGTACCATATATGGCCACAGCTGTTCGCAGCTTTCGCCAAATCGCAAGGCTTAATGGGCTAAACCTTCGGTGCCGCCGTGCTTTCGCGTACCACCAGTTCGTGATCGAGGGTCAGGTTGACGCGCTCACGGACTCCGTTTTCGATGATGCCGATCAGCAGCTCCACCGTCTTGCGCCCGATTTCGGCCATGGGCTGGCGCACCGTCGTCAGTGTGGGCGTCACGAAGCGCGACAGGCGGATATCGTCGAAGCCGGCGACCGACACGTCCTGCGGGCAGGACAGGCTGGCGGTCCGGATGGCATGCATGGCGCCGAACGCCATGTCGTCCGAAAAGCAGAAGATGGCGGTCGGACGCGGCGTGTCCTTTAGCAGCCGGGTCGCCAGTTCGGTGCCGGCCTCGATCGAATAGTCGCCGCTGACCACGCGCAGGTCTTTCAGCCGGCCATGGCGGGCGGCCGAAGCCTCGACGCCCGACAACCGGTCGCGGTTGATGGGACCGCGCATATGCCCGGTGATGATGCCGATCGTCTTGTGGCCCAGGCGATAGAGGTAATCCATCACATCCGCCGCCGCCCTGGCGTTATCGATATGAACGCTTGACACACCCATGTCATCGGAAAATTCGCAACCGTTGACGACCGGCGCGGCTGCGCCCAGGCGCTCGACCATGTCGCCCAGGGCGTCCGGCAGTTTGTGGCCGAGAAAGATCAGGCCGTCGGCCTCCTTCCGCCGCAGCAGGCCGGCATAGGATTCTTCGCTGGAGCCGGAAAAGCCGACATCGCCGAGCAGGACGGTATAGCCGGCGGCAAAAGCTGCCTCCTCGACGCCGCGGATGACGTTGGAAAAGAAGACGTTGGCGATATCGGGCACGGTGACGATCAGGCGCGACGTCTTGAGCGTGCGCAGGGACTTGGCCATGTGGTTGGGCTCATAGCCCAGGCGATCGATGGCGCTCAGCACGCGGGCCGAAACCTGCGGGCTGACGTGGGCGTAGGAGTTCAGCACGCGCGACACCGTGGCCGTTGAAACGCCCGCCAGCCTTGCCACGTCCTGAATGGTCGACATCCACGAATCCCTATGGTGTAGTGGATCGTCATAGGATTAATTGGCACGGCTTGCCAACGAAATCGCTTGCGGAGACATGCTGATGAAAAGGCTGATGCTGTGTGCGACCGCGGCGGTGGCGATTCCGGCCGGGGCATGGGCCCAGACCCAGCCGAGTGACACGACCGAAGTTATCGTACGCGGCACGCGTCTCGCCACCTATCGTGGCGACGCCTTGTTCAGCCATGTCGATGTCGGCAAGGACCAGATCGCGCGGACGGGCGCCGCCGACCAGGCGTTGAAGGATGCCGCCCAGGCTTCGCTGTTCCGGCGCTCGTCGAGCCTGACCGCCAATCCGACGGTACAGGGCCTGTCCTTGCGCGCTATCGGACCATCCGGGGCGGGGCGGGCGCTGGTCACGCTCGATGGCATCCCGCAGAACGATCCGTTCGGCGGCTGGGTGATCTGGGCCGGCCTGCCGACTCAGGCGATCGGCCGCGCCCATGTGCTGCGTGGCGCCGGGGGCGGCGCCTATGGCGCGGGCGCCCTGACCGGCGTGGTCGATATGACCTTGAGCGATGCGCCGGGGTTTTACGCCGACGCTGCCGTCGGCAGCCATGACAGCCGCCGCTACGATGTCGGTGGAGGCGTGGGGCCATTGGCGCTTTATTATAACGACGCCACGCTGACGGGTGACGTGCCGGTGCGGAACGGACAGGCGGGGGCGGCGGACGTGCCTGCCTATGGCCGTGACCGTGCCCTGCTGGGTCATGCCGAATGGCCGTTGGGGTCTGGCGAGTTGTCATTACTGGCGGGTGGCTACGACAGCCGGCGCGATACCGGACTTGCGGGCGCTACGGCGCGCTCGACCGGCGACCAGATGAGCGTCAGCTTTACCCGGCAACCTGCGGAAAAGCCAGGCTTTCGCGTGCAACTCTGGCATAAGGATTCAGATCTGACCAACCGGTCGGTTTCCGTGGCGGCGGGCCGGACGGGCACAACCCTGGCCAATGACCAGGTCAGGACTCCGGCGGATGGCGAAGGCTTCAATGCTGCCTTGCGTGGGGAAACGCCGCAAGCCGAATGGGAACTGGGCGTCGATGGCCGGCTTAACAACGGCGAGTCGCGCGAATATTACCGCTACATGGCCGGCGTGGCGACGCGCTACCGCATCTCGGGCGGCAAGACCTCGTTTGCCGGCATCTATGGCGAAGGCACGCGCACGCTGGGTGCGCTCAGCCTGACGGGCGCCCTGCGGTTGGATCGCTGGCGCGCCTATGACGGCCATCGCACAGAGACAGATACGGCGACACACGCCCCGACCCTCGACCTGCACCCGGCGGATCAGGCCAAAACCGTGGCATCGGGCCGTGTCGGTATCGGCTACGTCGTTGGTGAAATGACGTGGCGGATGGCGGCATACACGGGGTTTCGCCCACCGTCGCTCAATGAGCTTTACCGGCCGTTCCGCGTCGGCAACGATGTGACTGAAGCCAATGAAAACCTGCGGCCAGAAAGCCTTCGCGGCGCCGAAGCCGGGTTCCGTACCGTGCGTGACAAATGGACGATCGACGGCGATGTCTTCGCCAATACCCTGAGCGATCCTATCACCAATTTCACCCTGGGTTTGGGGCCGGGCACCTTCGGCAATGCCGGTTTCATCCCGGCGGGCGGATCTTACCGTCAGCGCCAGAACCTGGGGCAGATCAAGGCGACAGGCGCAGAACTGCAACTGCGCTACGAAATAAATCCATCATTGATTTTATCGGCATCCGGCACGCTGACCCATGCGCGCACCCATGGCAAGCGCCCCGCCGAAGCGCCCGACTATAGCGCCACGGTCGGCGCCGAGACCCATCTGGGCAAGGCGCGGTTCGTGGCCTCCTTAAGCTTCGAAGGCGAAAGTTTCGACGACGACCTCAATACCCTGCCGCTGAAGGCATACCAGCGCCTGTCGCTGGACGCCAGCTACCCGCTGAACCGGCGCCTCGACCTGACCGTCGCCATGGATAATGCGCTGAATGGCAAGATCGCCATCACCCATGGCGGCGATGGCGTCATCGGCTACGACAATCGCCGCAGTATCTGGATCGGCCTTGCCTTCCACCCCTGACTCGGCCACTTTACCGCCCAAAGGACGGTAACGGATGAGCATAGCCCTGGTGTGCATAGTCAAGAACGAGCGCAAGGCGCTGGCCGAGTGGCTGGCCTATCACCTGGCGCTTGGGATCGACCGCATCATCGCCTTCGACAACGATAGCGACGACGGCACGCGCGACTACCTGCAAGCCCTGGCGCGGGATTATCCTGTCGAGATCATTCCGTGGCCGTCACGTCCGGGGGAATCGCCGCAACGGTCCGCCTATGCCTGGGCCATTCCCAACCGGCTGCAGGCTTTCGACTGGGCATTGTTCATCGATTGTGACGAGTTCCTTGTCCTGCACGACGATGCGGACATCGGCAGCTTCCTGAAGCGCTTCGGCGACGATGTCGGTGCCATCGGCCTCAACTGGCTGACCTTCGGCTCATCCGGGCGTGAGACGGCGGACTATGAGCTGGTTACCCGGACGTTTCGCATGGGTCCGCCGGCGGTGTTTCACAACAACCACCACATCAAGACATTGGCGCGCGTGGCCATGCTTCAGGGCCAGCAGGTCCACCATGCCGAAACCGCGGGCCGGTATGTCTATGCCGATGGCAGCGACCTCGCCTGGGGTCATACGCGGGGTATTTCGTCCGACATTCGCCACGGTGGCGCCCAGCTCAACCACTACCAGGTCAAGTCACATGCCGAGTTTGCGGCCAAGATGGCGCGCGGCCGCGCCGGCACCTGGCCGGACTTGCCCGATCGTTTCCGCACGCCGGAAGAGGCGCAGGCGCTGTTCAGGGCGCTCGACCGCAATACGCATGAGCACACCCATCTGGACGTACTGCCGCCGCGCTTCGCCGAGCTTTATGCCGGCATGGCCTTGAGATAGTCGGTGCTGATCTTCAGCGAATCGAAGATCGGCTTGATATAGGGCGCTTCCTGTTCGACGAAGTAACCCGAGGCGCCCGCCGTCTTCGCCGCCTTGAACACGGCCGGCCAGTCGATGACGCCATTGCCCAGCTCCGTCGAATAGAAGCCGAACGGCCCGGCCGGATCCTTGCGCATGTCCTTGACATGCAGCAGGTCGACGCGACCGGCGTATTTATTGAGCATGGCCACGGGATCGGCGCCGCCGACCACCACCCAGCCGATATCCATTTCCAGCCGCAGGTCGGGCGTCGAGGCGGTGATCAGGTCGTAGCCGGTCTGGCCGCCGCCGAGATCGTGGAACTCCATCGGATGGTTGTGATAGGCGAATTTCAGCCCCGCCGCCTTGACCTTGGGCGCCATGGCCGCCAGTTGGTCGGCATTGAACTTCCAGGCATCGGCTGTCATGTTCTCGGTCATCTCGATGACCCAGTCCTTCTTGCCGGGCAGGGGATTGGCCGGCTTGGGCGATGAACAGACCAGCCATTCGGCGCCAAAGGTCTTGGCGTCGGCGATTTCCTTGTCGATGTCGGCCAGCAGGGCCGGCATGTTGGTGTGCGACGAGCGACAGGTCAGGCCGGCGTCCTTGATCTGCTGGAGGAGTGTCGCGGCCGTGCCGCCATTGGTGCCGGCGGTTTCGACGACGTCAATACCAAGGTCCTTCAGCTTTTTCAGCGTGCCCGGCGCGTCGGTGGCCAGTTCGGCCTTGACCGTGAACAGTTGCACGCCGATGGGCCAGGCGGCTGCGGCAACCGGGGAAGCACTGGCCCCGGTGCTGTCGGCCGGCTTGCTGCAGGCAGCCAGGCCGGCAAAGGCGGCGCCAGCGAAAAGCATATGGCGGCGGGAGAGGCTATGTGACATGGGGCTTCCTTTCCTTGTGTTGGTCTCTGGCGGACCATAGCTGAGGCCTAACATATGTTGTAATCGATTTCAACATGTGTTAGTGACGGATCGATACCGGGTCGTGCGTAGAAGACCGGTCTGTCGGGAGATGTCACTCAACCCTTTTCTAGACGCTTAATGGGCGTCTTTTTCTATGTCTTCCCGAAGCCTCCTGGTACCTCCCCGGGCTTCGCCCTCGGCCCTGAACCCGTACCCGTGGTTCAGGGTCTTTTTTTCGCATGCGCGAGAGGCGAGAGGCCTTGACAGGACGGCCGCCGTCACGCCTTAAGGCATAATCTTCGCGGAAGGCCGGCATGGAAGCACGTACATTCGATCTTGATGGCCCTGTCGTCATCACGCCGAAGCAGATCGGCGACGCGCGCGGCTATTTCATGGAGGCTTTCAAGGACGCCTGGTTTCGCGAGCACATCGCCGATATCGGTTTCGTGCAGGACAACCAGTCGCTGTCGCGCGATGTCGGCACGATCCGCGGCCTGCATTATCAAACCGCACCGTTCGCGCAGGGCAAGCTGGTGCGTTGCCTGAGGGGCGCCATCTTCGATGTGGCGGTCGATATCCGTCCGGGTTCGGCCACCTTCGGCCATTGGGTTGGTGCCGAACTGACGCCGGACAATGCGCAGCAGCTATGGGTGCCGGCGGGGTTCGCCCACGGTTTCTGTACCCTGGCGCCCGATACCGAGGTCTTTTACAAGGTGACGGCGCCCTATTCGCGCGAGCACGACAAGGGCCTGGCCTTCGACGACCCGGACATCGCTATCGACTGGCCAATCGGTCCCGCCAAGGCTATCCTGTCGGACAAGGATCGCACGCAGCCGGCTCTACAGACGCTCGGGAGAAAGATGTGAGGATCCTGGTCACCGGCGGCGCCGGTTTCATCGGTTCGGCGCTGGTGCGTTATCTCGTCGGCGAGGTCGGGGCAGATGTGCTCAATCTCGACAAGCTGACCTATGCCGGTAACCTGGCGTCGCTGGCGCCGATCCAGGGCGCCAATACCTATCACTTCGTCCAGGCCGATATCTGCGATCGTGCGGCGGTTGTCGCGGCCATCGAAGGTTTCCGGCCCGACCACATCATGCACCTGGCTGCTGAAAGTCACGTCGACCGTTCGATCACCGGCGCGCGCGATTTCGTCGAGACCAACGTCATGGGCACCTTCACCATGCTCGAGGCGGCACGTCATTACTGGAACGGCCTGGACGGCGAGGCGAAGGCGAATTTCCGCTTCCTCCACGTTTCGACCGACGAGGTCTACGGCAGTCTCGGCGATGAAGGCCTGTTCACCGAAACCACGCCCTACGATCCGTCCTCGCCTTACAGCGCGTCGAAGGCGGCGTCCGACCACCTGGCCAAGGCGTGGCAGCGAACCTACGGCTTCCCGGTCGTCGTCTCCAACTGCTCGAACAATTACGGGCCCTATCACTTCCCGGAAAAGCTGATCCCGCTCAACATTCTCAATGCGCTGGAAGGCAGGCCGCTGCCGGTCTATGGCGACGGCTCCAATATCCGCGACTGGCTTTATGTCGAGGATCACGCCCGCGCCCTGCACCTGATCTGTTCACGTGGCCGGCTGGGCGAGACCTACAATGTCGGCGGCCGTAACGAACGGACCAATATCGACGTGGTGCGCCGCATTTGCGCTCTCATGGATGAGCTTAGGCCGGCCAGGGCGCCGCACGACCGGCTGATCACGTTTGTCACCGACCGGCCAGGCCATGACCGGCGCTACGCCATCGACGCCACCCGGCTGGAAAGCGAACTGGGCTGGAAGGCGCAGGAAAATTTCGACAGCGGCATCGAGAAAACCGTGCGCTGGTACCTGGCCAATGAAGCCTGGTGGCGGCCGTTGCGCGGCGAGGTTTACGGCGGCGAACGCCTCGGCGTGCTGAAGGCCTGAATGCGCATCCTTGTTACCGGAACGCAAGGGCAGGTGGTTACGGCGCTGAAGGCGTCGGATCCGGGCATAGTGACGCTCGGCCGGCCGGAAATCGACCTGGCCGACCCGGCATCTTTGCGCGCGCCGATCGTGGCGCTTCGGCCGGATGCCATCGTGTCGGCCGCGGCCTATACGGCGGTCGACAAGGCCGAGAGCGAGCCAGACCTCGCCCGCGTGGTCAATGGCGAGGCGCCAGCCGAGCTGGCGCGCATCGCCGGCGATCTCGGCATTCCGATCCTGCACCTGTCGACCGACTATGTTTTCCCGGGCGACAAGCCCGAATCCTACAGCGAGGACGACGCCACCGGCCCGGTCAGTGTTTATGGCGTCAGCAAGCTGGCTGGCGAACAGGGTATCCGCGCCGGCACCGCCAATCACGTCATCCTGCGCACGGCCTGGGTGTACAGTCCCTACGGCGCCAATTTCGTCAAGACCATGCTGCGGCTGGCCGAAACGCGCGATGAGGTCGGCGTCGTCGCAGATCAGTACGGCTGTCCTACCTATGCACCGGATATCGCCGACGCGGTCCTCACCATCGCCCGCCACCTCATCGCCGATCCGTCTCCCGCCTTGCGCGGCACATTCCACCTGGCGGCGCCCGACGAAACCAGTTGGGCGGGCTTTGCCGAAACGGTTTTTGCCGGCCTGGCGGCGCGCGGCGGCAAAAAAGTGATTGTCAATCCGATCCCCACGCGTTCATATCCGACTCCGGCCCGCCGCCCCGCCAATTCCCGGCTGAGCGGCGTGAAACTCAAGGCCGTTTATGGTATGGAGTTGCCGTCGTGGCGGACGTCGCTTGCAACCTGCCTCGACATATTACTGGCGTGAACATTTAAGGTATCGGCATGAAGGGCATTATTCTGGCGGGCGGTTCGGGTACGCGCCTTCATCCCATGACCATCGGCATGTCCAAGCAGATGATGCCGGTTTACGACAAACCGATGATCTATTATCCGCTGTCGACCCTGATGATGGCCGGCATCCGCGATATCCTGATCATCTCGACGCCGCTCGACCTGCCTCTGTTCCGCAAGCTTTTGGGCGACGGCGCCCAGTGGGGCATCAATCTTACTTACGCCGAACAGGCCGCACCCGAGGGTATCGCCCAGGCTTACGCGATCGGCGCCGATTTCGTGGGCGGCGAGCCGTCGTGCCTGATCCTCGGCGACAACATCTATTACGGCCCGTCGTTGCCGAGCTTTCTCGAGGACGCCGCCAAGCTGCAATCGGGCGCCAGTGTCTTCGCCTATCAGGTCTCGGACCCCGAGCGCTATGGCGTGGTCGAATTCGACGCCAACTTCCGCGCCCTGTCGATCGAAGAAAAGCCGGCTGATCCACGGTCCAACTGGGCGGTGACCGGGCTTTATTTCTACGATCACCAGGTCGTCGATATCGTCGCCGGCCTGAAACCTTCGGCGCGTGGCGAATACGAGATCACGGACGTCAACCGCATCTATCTCGAACGCGGCGAGCTAAGTGTTCAGCCGATCGGACGCGGCTATGCCTGGCTAGATACCGGCACGCCCGACAGCCTGCTCGACGCCGCCGAATTCGTGCGCGTGCTAGAAAAGCGCCAGGGTTTCAAGATCGCCTGCCCGGAAGAAGTCGCCTGGCGGCGTGGTTACATCAATGCCGACGAAATGGGCCGGCTGGCCGATGCGCTGGGCAAGAGCGATTACGGCCGTTACCTGCGCAAGTGCATGACCACATTCTAAGGCCTTTCGACATGGAGATTTTGGACGATCTCGATGGCGGCGCCGGTTGGTCGCGCTTACCCAACGCTATCGTCATCGATAAGCCATGGGCCGAAGGCGCGACGCCACCGATAGCCCTCGGCGGCCAATACCGTCTCAGCGCGGCAGGTGTCGGCTGCGAGGTCGAACTGGTCGAGCAGGCGTCGAAGCGACGCAGCCTCGTCTATGCTTCGGCCAGCGAGGCCCTTTATTTGTTCATCGCGCCTGGCGATTACCGCCTGTTCGTGCGTTTTCTGCCGCCGCCGGGGCAATACCAAGCGTCATTACACCTGGAAAAACCCGGCCTGAAAGCCCGGCTTGGTTTCTATGCCGCCAAGATCGCTGATGTGTTGAAACGTCCGCCGGCTGACTGGTTCGCCGTCGCGAGACGGCTGTTACGCGGAGCACCGCAGGGCGTGACCGGCGCCCGGTTGGGAGCCGTTGAGGAAGCTGCGCCGTTGCACATTCCAGCTCGCCCGGCCTTTGCGCCGGCCGCAATCGCGTCGGATGCCGCGGTCTCCATCATCATCCCGACCAAGACCCACGCCGATCTTCTCGCGGACTGCATCGCCTCGCTCGACCTGAGCCCGGTCGTGAAAGACATCGTCATCGTCGATAACGGCGCGACCGATCCGGCCATGCTGGCGTGCATGGAGCAAATGGCGGCCCGGTCCGACATTCGTGTTATCCGCCACGACGCCCCGTTCAACTTCGCCGAACTGTGCAATCTTGGCGCCCGCCAGGCCCGATACGACATGTTGCTGTTCCTCAATGACGATGTCGAGGCGCTGGATGGCGACTGGCTGGATGCAATGCTCGCCTTCGCGGCCCACCCGGATGTGGGTGTCGTCGGTGCACGCCTGCTGTATCCTTCGCGCGCGCTTCAGCATGCCGGCGTGGCGACGAACCTGGTCCCGGGACCGGGCCATCCGTGGCGCGGTATGGGTGAGGCTGAGTGGCGCGATCATCCGTTGATCGCCGCGGCCGGAGAGGTCGATGCCGTCACCGGCGCCTGCCTGATGATCGGACGCGCGCTATTCGATGCGCTTGGCGGCTTCGATGAGCGGGCCTTCGCTGTCACGCTCAACGACGTCGATTTGTGCCTGAAAGCGCGCGGGCGGGGACTGAAAGTGATTTATGCGCCGCAGGCCACCTTGCTGCACAAGGAAGGCCAGTCGCGCCGGCGTGACGATGACCCGGCGGAACAGGCGCGGCGCGAACGCGAACTGGCGGTGTTTTACGACCGTTATCCCGAGGCCGCCCGCCGTTCGGTGTTCTATCCGGCATGGCTCAGGCGCGACACCGACACCGGTTCGGCCATCGCCTCGGTTTCGGCCAGCATGTCCTGAAGCACTTTAAGCCCGGTATTGAAGCTATGGCGGCTCTGGATATGGTCCTGGGCGTCAAGCGAATGACGGTTCCATTCGCGCGCGCCGGCCATGTAGAGTTCGGTGGCGGCCTCGACGATTTCGCCGGGCGTGTTGGCGATAAAGACGGAAACGCCGTCCTCCAGCGCCAGGCCTTCGGCGGCGATATCGGTGGCCACGACCGGCACGCCATGCGCCATCGCCGCCAGCACCTTGCCCTTGGCGCCGGCGCCGTAACGCAGGGCCGCCAGGAAGACGCGCGAACGCCCGAACCACGGCGCCAGGTCGTCGACCCGGCCGGTGACCAGAATGCGATCGGACGCCCTATCCGTCAGGGCCTGCGGTGGATTGGCGCCGACGAGCAACAGCCTGGCGTCGGGCAGGTCGCGGCTGAGACGCGGCCACACCTCATCGAGCAGGTAGTTGGCGGCGTCGACATTGGGCGGATGGTTGTAGCCGCCAAGGAACATCAGGTCCTTGCGCGCGCCATGGCCATAATCGCTGTCGACGACATTTTCGATCAGGGGCAGGACGGCGACACGGGCTTCCGGCACCTCGTCCTCTATGATCTCGCGCTCGACTTCGGAATGGACAAAGGTGGCATCGCAACGCGCCGCCAGGTCGAACTCCTTGGCCTTCATCATCTCGGCCTCGGCGAGCAGGCCCTGGTCATCCTCCAGCAAGGCCTGGCGCTGCATGCGCAGGAAGTGCAGGTCGGCGTTGAGGTAGAACAGCCGGGCCTGTGGCGCATGGCGGCGGACAAGGTCGATATTGTTGAAGGCGACATTGGCGCGGATCAGGTGGACAACGTCGTACAGCGGACCATTGCCTTGCAGCAACTGCGTCATCGAGTTTTCGTAGGGCGCGTAGAAACACTCGATGCCCATGGCCTGCATGGCCGAAACCTCGGTGCGCTGGTAGAGGAAATTATCCTCGGGTACGAAGCTGACGTGATAGCCCAGGGTCTGATAGTAGCGCATCAGGTCGAGCGTCGCCTTCGAGCCTGCATCCTGGCCGGGTGTCGGGTTGCAGGCATCGATGATCAGCACGCGCCTGGTCACGGTGCGGTCGCGTTCCAGCGATGGCTTGTCGCCGTTGGCGCGATGATCTTTCAGCGTGTCGCGCCAGCGCGCGAAGAATTTGTCCTTGTTGACGGCCTGATAGGCCTTGGCGCCGCTGCCTTCGTCGGTGCCGGAGGTCTTGCCCTCGTAGTGCACGATCTTGGACTGCGGCTGGAAGATCACGGCGTGGCCGGCGGCGCGGACGCGGAAGGCAAGGTCGGTGTCTTCGTAATAGGCCGGACGGAAATGGCTGTCGAAACCATTGAGCTCATTCCACAGCGTCTTGCGGATGATGAAGGATGCGCCCGAGATGTAATCGGCGGCGCGGGCATAGCAATAGGCCGGCCGGTTCGGGTCGTCGTTGCGGCCGTAGTTCCATGCCGAGCCGTCGCGCCAGACGATGCCGCCGGCTTCCTGAAGACTGCCGTCGGGGTAGAACAGCTTGGAGCCGACGATTCCAGCTTTCGGGAAGAGTGAGAAGCTTTCGGTCAGGCGGTCGAGCCAGAATTCGGCGACGCGGACATCGTTGTTCAGGAAAACGAGGAATTCGCCCTTGGCTTCGGCAGCTGTCTTGTTGCAGGTCTCGATGAAGCCGGCGTTTTCGCCGTAGCGGATATAGCGAATGTCTTTGATTTTCTTCAGCCAGGCTTCGCTGACGTCCTTCGAGGCATCGTCGCCGATAATGATTTCGAAGCTATGGTGCGAACTATGCGCCAGCAGGCTGTGCAGGCAATTGAGCGTATAGGCGAGCTGGCCGTAGACAGGAATGACGATGGAAACGGCGGGCCGGTCGCTGAGCGAAGGTCGGGGCAGGGCGTTTAGAGCGGCCACGGCCGCTTCCCATTTCGGCGACGAACCCAGGAGGCCGTAGGCATCGAGGAAAGACTGGCCATGGCGCGCCACGTCGAGAATATCGTCATCGGGGCGGATATCGCCGATGGCCGAGGCATCGTCGGGCCGGTCACGGCGCGGCCACATGCCGCCCGAGGTCAGCTGCGCCGGCGCGCCTTCACCGCCGCGACCGAGGGCGAGCAGTCCATCGGCGACGCCGAGCCCCTGACAACCAAGAGTGCGCGATTGCAGGAACAGGCCGAGCTTGCCCGACGGCTCGACGCGGCGGTTTTCGCGGGCGCCATGACGCAGGTAATGGAAGAACGGATTGACGCCGCCACGCGCCAGGTCGGTGTGCGCCTTGAGGTAGAAATCCGTCGAGAAACCCGGCGCCGGGTCGAAGCCTTCGCTGGCGCCGAAGACGACATAGTGGGTCACCGGGTCCATCAGCAGGCGCGGCGGCTGGTTCGACAGTTGCAGGCGATAGAAGTTTTCGTCGAACGACGATTTGCGCAGGGAGCGCATGGTGACGAAGGCCTTGGCGCCCTTTTTCGCGCCGTGGCGGCGAGTGATGCGCGCCGACCAGACCAGGTCCTTGACGAAGCCGGCGGCGGTCGACAGCAGGCCCGGCTTGCGCTGGAACAGCGAATAGCGCGTGATATCGCGATAGATGGCTTCAAGTTCGCCGCTGCTGTCGACCTGGCCGGCGTCGCCGAGCTGCAGATCGGGAGAAAAGCGCAGGCTGACACTGAGCGGATTGGGGCGGAAATCGAAAATCGGCTCGTGGCTGCTGACGAACGCGGCGGCTGAAAGCCGCGCCGCGCCCATGCGTTCGTCGGGCGCGGGCAGGCGGTGCAGAAAACTGAAACCGAGCTCGACACGGATCAGGCCGTCGAGCGGCCGCGTCGGGATGTCGAGGCGGCGCAAGGCCTGGTCGGCCGGCAGGACGCAAAGGCCGTAATCGTCGCCGTTGATATGGACGCGCACCTGTTGCGGGCCGAAATCCTGGGGCACGTAAAGGTCGATTTTCAGCCGGTTAACCGGCGCGCCCACGGCGAAGTTCAGCGTCACGTCCTGTGTCGCCCAGCCGTCGGCATAAAGGCCGTCGCGGTGCGGCAAAAGAAGGCTGGAATTGCGCCGGTCGTCCTGGACGCGGCCATGCTGGTAATAGTTATCGATTAGCGAACCGTAGTCGCCCTCGCTGTAAGTACCTGGCGTGATGCGCGTGGTGGCGGCCTTGCGGATGGCCTTGATCAAGCGGGCATGGCTGGCGTCAGGGGCCACCCGTTCGCCGACGCCGAGCGCTTCCAGCCGTTCTCCCGGCGCGCCCAGATCATAGGCGACGGGCGTCAGGCCATGGGTCAGGGCCTCGGTCAGGGTATAAACATAGGTTTCCGGCCACGGACTCAGGAACAGCGCCACCTGTGCGCCGGCCTGCTTGATCTTGCCAGTCAGGGTATCGGCCGTATAGGGGCCGAGGTCCTCGAGATTGGGAAAGGAACGGATCAGGTCGATATGGTCGGAATAGCCGATCAGGACGAAACGGATGTCGGGTTCGCGCTTTTCCGCCCAGCGTAGCAAGGCGATGACTTCGTTATAGCCCTTGTGTGCGCCCAGGCCACCGAGCAAAGCCACCTTGATGGTTTTCGGCGCCTCGATTGTTTCGTGCACGATGCTGGGCTTGGCAGGGCCGAGGTGGGGACGAACCTCGACAGGCAGGTCGACGAAAACGCGGTTATAGATGTCGGCGGCGGCCTGGGACGGTGCAATGAGGGCACAGGCGTTCTTCAGCACGTCGTGCCACTTGTCGCGCCAGGCGACGATATCAGGCCAGGTGTCAGCGTAGGACCGATGCATGTCGCGGTGGGCGCCGCCGCGTTTCAGGCAGGTGTTGCAGGCGTCGAAATCCGGAACTTCGCTGTATTCGCCGCCGTCATCGAGCAGGGTGACACGTGGGCACAGATAGAAGTAGTCGTGCAGGGTGACGTAGTACGGAATGCCCGAAGCGACCAGAAAGCGGTCCATGCCGTCTTCGAGATCGATGACGTGGTGGACATGAATGAAGGTCGGCGCCAGGGCGAGGATGTCGGCGCACATGCTGTCGATACCGTCGCCGGCGGGATAATAAAGCCGGCCAGAACCATTCCACTCCGCCATTTCATAAGCGTAGGGGGCCAACTCGGCGCGGCGGGCAATAAGGACGCGGTAGCCTTCGCCCGTCAGCTTGCGGGCGAGAAAGTCGATATTGGTGGTGACGCCGCCACCGGTCGCCAACGAGATGAAGACGACGACGTGCTTGTTGCGCCATAGCCATCTCTGCAGGCGGTTGCGCACGGCCGCCATCGGATCGGCGGCGATGAAGCGATGGACGTGGCCGCGATAGTCGGGATAGGTTTCCGCCAGCTTCGCCAGGTTGACGGCCACGCGCTCGGAACGGTCTTCGAACGATACCGAACCCTTGTGGAAGACGAAGGCGTCGCAAGCGGCAAGGTTGCGCCAGCCTCGCGTGGCGGCGCGCATCGAAAAGTCGTTTTCCTCGCCGTAGCCTTTGCCGAAGGTTTCGGCGTCGAACAAGCCCAGTTCACGCAGGGCGTCGCGGCGGATGAACATGCAGAAGCCATGTGCGGTCGGCAGATCGATGGTGCGGCCAGTGTTTTCGCGGCGGCACAGATCGTTGATGCCAGCCAGGTCTAGGCCGTAGGGAATGCCGTCCACACCCTTAGCCGTCGGCAAGGAAAGGATGGTGGCGTTGTTGGACAACGGCGTGACGGTGGCGATGCGCGGCGCGCTGTAGGCAGCGGCTTTCAGGCGGTCGAGCCAGCCATCCGACACCTCGGTATCCGCGTTGAGCAGCACCACGTCGTTGTCACTGCTCAGGGCCATGCCGCGATTGACGGTGCCGACAAAGCCGAGATTTTCAGGATTGTCGAGCAAGATGTAACCGTGGCGGGCGGCATGCTCCCTGAGCGCCTTGGTAAGAGAAGGCTCCGGGCTGGCGTCGTTGATGACGATCAGGTTGTGCGCCGCTTCGACTTTCGCCTTGAGCACTGAGTTGATGCAGGCCAGCGTCTCGGCTTGGCCGCGATAGACCGGGATGATGATATCGACGCGATCGGTTTGCTTGCCGCCATGTCCGGGCTGGCTGAAACGCCAGGTGCGCGGCAGGGTCGGCGGCTCGGCGCCGCTGTCGGCGGCGCGGACGGCGGCGAGGGCAAAGTGGCGGCTGAAAGTTTCCAGGGCCAGGCGTGTTTCACCGGTTATACCGGTGCGTGCCAGGGCCTCGCTCACGCCCAAGGCATTGATGTGGATCAGGAATTTTCCGAAGGGATAATGATCGGTGCCACGCACGCGCAGGGATAGCAACCGCGTCCGGTCCTGCGTGGCCGGGTTGGCGATATCGAAACCGTGCGCGCCGCCTTCGGTTTTTGCGTCAGCCGTCAAGGTTGCGGCAGTGTCACCGTCGAGATCGACATCGAGCAGGACGGTGACGCCAGGCCGGGTCGTGTCGCGGATGGAACCAACCAGGCGTTCGCCGGAAGCATCAAGGGTCGCTTCGTAGACGGAGCGGTGTTCGAAGGTTTCGGTCTGTGCCTTGCCGATGAAGCTCAGGCGATGGTGGCGACCGTCGAAGAAAGCGCGCGGCAGGGCGACGATCAGCCGGTCGCCCTGCCAGGAAAATTCGGGCGCGCGGCCATCTTCGTCCAGGCGAAGACGAATGTCGGCATCGTGTTTGAGGCCCTCGACCGCGAGAGCGTCGCCTTCTAGCGCAAATGCGAGCGTCATAAGTCTTTAATTGCTGTTGGGCCACGGGTGCGGCGTCGAAAACCTTAAGCCATACAAACAGAAGTTTAGCCGTCATGTCACGCGAAAACCGGCGGAAACCGCAGGTGTCAGGCGCTGGCGGCGTTCGCCACGGCTTTCACGGTCTGGGCCTGAAAATCCCAGTCCTCGACGTCGCCGAAGAAGGTCTGCTTGCCGCCGTCGAGGACGAGGACCTTGTTGCAGACGGCCTTGACCAGGCCGAAATTGTGGGTGGCCAGGACCAGCACGCGCGACCGTTCCAGAATGCCTTCCATGCGGGCCTTGGCCTTTTCATGGAAGCTGGCGTCGCCGGCGCCGATCCATTCGTCGAGCAGCAGGACGTCGGGGTCGAGACTGGTGGCGACGGCGAAGACAAGACGGGCCTGCATGCCGGCGCTATAGGTCTTGACCGGCAGGTCTATATATTGCCCGAGTTCCGAGAACTCGATAATTGCCGGCACCTTGGCCAGGACCTGGCGGGTCGAGAAACCGCGCATGCGACCCATGGTCAGGATGTTTTCGCGGCCGGTCAGAGTAGCATCGAGACCCAGTCCGATATCGATCATGGACGAGATGCTGCCGACGACCTCGATCAGGCCACGGTCCGGCTCATAAATGCCGGCGATGACCTTGAGCAGGGTGGTCTTGCCGGCGCCGTTATGGCCGATGATGCCCATGCGGTCGCCTTCGTGCAGATCGAAGGTAACGGCCGACAGGGCGCGTACGTGCACGATGTCCTGGCCGTCCTTGAGCAGGGCGCCGCCGATGGCGAAGTTGGCGATGGTGTTACGCAGGGAATGGGCCCGGATCGAATAGATCGGATACGACAATTCCACGCCGTGCAGGCTGATAATGGCTGACATGAACTAGACCCAGAAAGGAATGCGGCGGCGGAACGGGCTGAACACCAGCACCCAGGCGATAACGCCCGTCACCATTGAGCTGAGGGCCAGGACCCATGCGCGCTCAGGCGGCGCGTGGCCCAGCAACGGCGCGCGCATGACTTCGAGCAGGCCGTACAGCGGGTTGAATTGCGAGACATAGGCACGGCCGGTGGAAATGTCGCCGACCCGCCAGATGATCGGCGTGACGTAAAACAGCAACTGGGAGATATAGGGCAGCACGAAGCGAAGGTCGCGGAAGCGCGCCGCCACCAGGCCGGCGACCGTACCCCAGCAGAAGATCGTGACAACGACGATCGGAAAGCCCAGCAGGAAGGTCCAGTGGGGGATGGCGAACGCCATGACGCAGGCTTCGACGACGAAGAAGATCAGCACATTGTGCGCAAAGGTCAGAACGGAGCGGCAGACCGTTTCGGCGACATAATAGCTGTAAGGGTTGGCGTGGTTCTTGATCATCGAGCCGGAGCCGAGGAAAAGCTCGGGGCCATCGTTGAAGGCGAAGGCAACCAGCTGGAAGCAGACGATGCCGCACATGATGTAAGGCAGGATGTCGTGCATGTCGCGGCCCATCAGGCCGCCCCAGACGAGGGCCAGGCACAGCGAAGTCACGACCATTGAACCGGCGATCCAGAACGAGCCGAGGATGGTCCGCTTGTATTTAGCGGTCATCTCGTGCCAGGCTTGGTAAATCCAGATCTTGTAAAGGGAGAGACCGCGCAGGAGGTCGTTGATGGCTTTAGCGTACATAAAGGGCCTGGGTCTGCGTTTCCGATCGCAGCAAATACCTGCGGGTCGTGCGAGGCACGGTCGATGGCATGAAAATCCTGCGTCGTCAAACGTTAGACCATCTCTTGGGGCAATTCAATGGCCGGAACGAGATTCGTGTGCAAGTGCAGCATTTCGGTGAAAATCGTGACGGGCGAGGGGGCTATACAGCCGCGGCACATTGCGGGTATAGCCATGGCAGAGCTGTGAAACGCCCATAACAGTTACGAAAAAGCACGATGAAGATTGCCGCCTTCGGTTCCTGCCTGTCGAATATCACCATTGCCCGCATGCAGCGCTTCGGTTTCGAACAGCTCCTCAGCGTCCATCACAACCGTAGTGACGCCTTTCTCAAATATTTTGTCGACCGGAGTTCGCCACAGATTCCCTATGACGCCCTGATGGCCAAATTCGTCTTCAAGCCCGAGCTTGAGGAAGAAACGCGCAAATATATCCGCAACCAGTATGTAGAAGGCCTCGGCTATCACGACCTGATGGCGCGCAAGGCAGCCAACGGCCTCGATTTCTTCCGCGAGATCAAGGAGGAAAAGTTCGACGTCATCCTGATGGACAATTTCATGGACCTGGCGTCGAAGATGGCGGTGTGGAAAGATCATCCCGTCTACGGCGACTCACCGGTCTTCTTCAATTTCGGCTCGTTCGAGAACGAAACCGAGCTGTTATCCGAATTCGACTACACCTACGACTATCTGTCGGGCCAGCAGTCGGCCATCAACAACATGCGGATCTACAAATGGCTGCGCCGCATGCAGCCCGACGCCAAGATCTACTTCATGTGCTATCACGGATGTTCGAGCACCGACAACCCAAGGCGCCAGAAGGCGGCGCGCGACTTTTATATCAAGCTGTCGCAGTTGGCGACGTTCGAAGACCTGATTCTCATTCCGCCGCTCGACGTAGCGGAAAACTGGCAGAAGGGCACCGAGGACTGGCCGCATTTCCAGGATCCGGTCTATGACGCCCTGGCCGGATATTTGTTTTTGCATATTTGCGCCGGTTACGGTAGGCCGTTCAAGCCTTTCAAACTGCCGAAGTAAAGCCAGCGCCCATTCCCATGACAACCAGCGCCTACATGATCGCCCACTGCGACGACGACTTCCTGCAAGCCGCCATCGCCTCGGTCATCGATCGCGTCGATGAGGTCGTCTTTGTCGACGGCGCCTATGCCTGGGTGGCGCCGTTCTTTGCCCGTGCCGGCCTCGATCCGGAGCGGTCGTGGCAAAGGACGCACGACATCCTTGCCGGCTTCGGCGACAAGATCAAATATTTCAGCGGTATCTGGGACGACGAACTGCACAAGCGCTCTTTCGGCTATGCCCAGTGCAGCGGCGATATCATCATTCGCATCGACGCCGACGAAATCTTCGAAGTCGACGACACAGCCTTCGACGCTTTTTTGAAGTCGTCGAAGTCGGTGGCCGAAACCGAATTCCCTTATGTCCTTGGCCCCGACATCCAGCGCCTCGACCAGGCGATGACGGCGACGCCGAAGCAGTGCTGCGTTTTCAAGGCGGCGGCTTTCCGCACGCCGCTCGAGCATTGCGCCTACCTGTGGCTGGTGCTGACCGACGAGGAACGCCAGCGCTGCGGCCAGGCAGACTGGTCGCGGCTATATCCGGCGCCGGTCATCCGGACGGCGCACCTGACCGCTTTCCGCACGCCGCGCACGGCAATCAACCGGGCGCGTTTCTATACGCTTCAGCATGTACGCGCGACCGGTCAACTGCACTGGCCGTGGCATCAGAAACCCGCCGCCACGCCCGATGACAAGATCGCCCAGATTTTCGACTTCCTGACGCCGGAGGAGTACGGTTCCTATCTCGAAGGCCAGGAAATCGTCAGCGGCTTCGTCCACATGAACGGTTTCAAGGTGGCGCCCTGCCGCTTCGGTGCCGAGGTGACAGCCCAGATCGAAGAGGCCCGCCAGGATCGCGACGAAGCCGTGGCCGGTCTGCTCGATTTCGCCAGCCGTCCGCGCGTCGTGGTTTCGGATGTCGTCAGCTTCATCGACGTGACCTCGTTGCTGCGTGCCGGTGTCACCAGCTTCGAACTGGAGTTCGCCGATCCGATGGAGCAAGTTACCGGCCACCTCTACTTCCTGCTCGACAGCGACGAGGATCAATCGGGCTTCAACCTTGAGCCTGTCCACAGCCGGACTGACGGCCATCGCGCCACCTGCGTGTTCCAGGCGATCGACATGGCCGGAATTCTGCAGGCGTGTTTCGTCACCCGCCCGGTAACGCTGGCAAAGGATCACAAGACGCGGCTGGTCCGCCTGACTGCCGGCGCGTAACGGCGGCGATTGAATGCCGGCGCGATCTGAATTAAGTATGCGGCCAGCGGATTACCGGGCCAGTCATCAGGGGTTTTCATGTTCCATCGCGCCTTATCAAGCCTCGCCGCCTGCGGGCTGGCGCTTGCGCTCGTCAGCTGCTCGCCGACGCCCAAGCCCGAATGCCTGCCCGACAGGGACAACTGGTCGCATCAGCCCGGCTACACGCTGAGCGATTATGCCGGCGGCGACCAGGACATCCGTTACAAGCTTTGGTCCGGAGTGCGGCCGGAAAAGATGGACGACGCCATCGCCCGCCTTGCCCACGCCAAGGATGGCTATATTGCGCTGACAGATGCCGAGGCCGCGTCCTTCGCCACGTCGGTTCCCGACGGAACTGACGAGATGGTGCCTTATCTCGTCCGTGCCCTGTCAAGCCATGAGGCCAGCGGCGCCTACCACGTCGATTACTACAAGAGCCAGCTTTGGGTGCGTTACCAGATTGCCGACCTCAAGGTCTGCAAGCCATCCAGTTTCCATGAAGGCGTCGTGGTCTGGCTGGCGCAACCGCCGTCCGAGGTCTCCGTCAGCATCTCGTTTGTTGAGAAATAAACCGCCTTTCTGAGAGCAAATCCAAGAGTTCTTGGCCTCTGGCGGTTTGCGGGATATGACGACGGCATGTCCTCCGCCGAAGCGAATCGCATGAACCTGCCGTCCGAACCCGTCCCCCTCGTGTCCTACAAGACTGTGGTCGAGGACATTCTGGCGGCGCGGGCGGCGCACAAGCCGTTTTCGCTGATCCGGCTTGGTGACGGCGAATCGGCGATCCTCGGCTATCCGCAGTTCGGCCATCCCGCGCGCTATCGCAACTGGATGACCAACTTTTTCGGTGTCCATGCTGGCGACGACGCCATGTATGCGCCGCTGCGCCGTGACCTCGAACAGGCGATCCGCGGCGCCGATATCATCGGCACGGGACATTCGCGCCTGACCGACGCCGCCGAAGGTGACAAGGTGCTGCAGGCCATGGGCGGCATCAGTCTGCGTACAGCCGAACAAAACCAGGCGCAGAATACGGCCGAGCGGCTGTTCCTCAACTACCATCTGGCCAAGCTTGGTGCGCTGAAAGGCGTCCTGACCAGCGCCAACATCCACATTCACCTGGAGCAGTCGGGTATCCTGGCCGATTTGATCGGCGGCAGCCAAAGCGTCACCCTGGTCGGTTGCCGCGACGTTGTTGCCAGCCTCGGCGCGCGCTTTCCGCACGTCAGGTTTCAGCTGCTGGCCGTGCCGGCGGAATACAAGTTCGAGAAGGGCGCCAGCCGTGAACAATGGCTGGCGCAGAAGCCGCATTATCCAGATGTCTACGAGGCGTTACGCCTGATCATCCGTAACGGCGGCTTCGGCGACCTGGTGCTGGTGGGCGCCGGCCCGTGCGGCAAGGTCTATTGCGACGACGTGCGCGCACAGGGTGGTTTCGCGCTCGACATTGGCAGCGTCATGGATATGTGGGCCGGCGTCATGACACGCAGCTACATGCAAACGACGAAGGTCGCGACTTTCTGACCGCTATGGCTGAACGGCTATTGGCCGTGCACGTCGCTCCATATCTTGTCGGTGAGGGTGACATCGAGGCTGACCGGCAGGTCGTCCGACGCCTGGCCGAGCAGGATGTGATAGCTGCCGGCCTTGATGCGCCAGTTGTCGTCGGCGACCTCGAAAGTGGCCAGCAAACGCGGATCGACGCTGAGCGAGAAGGCCTGGCCGGCACCGGGTTTGAGATCGGCCTTGGCGAAACCGACCAGGCGCTTGGGGCCTTCCCAGCCCAGGGCCTGCCAGTTATCGGCGCTGACGAAGGCCATGGCCACGCCCTTGCCGTCGAGCTTGCCCGTGTTGCTGATGTTGCCGGTAACGGTGATCATGTCGGAGGCGTCCGCCGAGGCAGCGCCGCCCGAGACGGCGAAGCTGGTGTAGCTGAGGCCGTGACCGAAGGCGAACAGCGGTTTGAAGCTCTTGATATCGTACCACTTGTAGCCAATGGCCGCGCCTTCGTCATAGGTGATGTGAACCGGTACGCCGTCATTGACATGGAAGCCAGGGATGGTGGCGTGGGCCAGCTGGTCGTTGGACGCCGGGAAGGTAATCGGCAGATGCCCCGACGGATTGACCTTGCCGGTCAGCGTGCGGGCGATGGCCGCGCCGCCGCGGATACCCGGATACCACGCTTCCAGCACAGCCGGAACCTTGTCGAGCCATGGCATCAGCACGGCGCCGCCGGATTCGACCACAACGATGGTCTTCGGATTGGCTGCCGCCACGGCCGCGACCAGCGCGTCCTGGTTGCCGCCGAGTTCGAGGCCGGTGTCGAAGCCTTCGCCGTTCCATTGCGTGACGAAGACGATGGCGACATCGGCTTTCGCGGCGGTCTGGGCGGCTTCGGCCGTATCGGTGCCGTTGTCCCACACCAGCTTCGTCTTCTTCGGCAGCTCGCTTTTCAGGGCGTCAAGCGGCGAGGACGGCATGAAGATGACCGGCCCGGGCCAAGAGGTCGGCTCGACACCGGTGACGGCATTGCCGCCGACCGGATGGACGCCCGACGAACCGCCGCCGGCCAGCACGCCCTTGTCGGCATGGCCGCCGATGATCGCCACTGACGTGACGCCGGCGAGCGGCAACAGGTTGCCGTCATTTTTCAAAAGTACCAGCGACTGTTCGGCGGCGGTCTGCGACACATCGGCGTCGGCCTTGAAGTCGATGGGGCCAACCTTGGCCGGATCGTCGATCACGCCCTTGGCGAACAACGGCCACAGGATGCGCTCGGCCATATCGTCGAGGCGCTTCTGCGTAATATCGCCGGCCGCCATCGCTGCCTTGAGATTAGCGGCGTCGAACCACGGACCCTTCATGCCGCAGCACGGATAGCCGGTCATCTGGTCGAGGCCATTATTGGCGGCGTCAACCGTTGAGTGGACGGCGCCCCAGTCGGACATGACATAGCCCTTGAAGCCCCAGTCGTGCTTCAGCACCTTGTTTTCTAGGTATTCGTTTTCGCATGCCCAGCGGCCGTTGATCAGGTTGTACGAGCACATGACCGAGCCGGGATCGCCTTTTTCATAGACGAATTCGAAGGCCAGCAGATCGGACTGGTGCATGGCCTCGGGCGAGATGGTGGCGTCGACTGTGGTGCGCTGCGATTCCTGGTCGTTGATGGCGTAGTGCTTCATGGTCGAAACCATGTGCGTCGACTGGATGCCGGCGATCAGCGACCCGGCCATCTGCCCGGCAAGCCACGGATCTTCGCCAACATATTCGAAATTACGCCCGTTACGCGGTTCGCGCGCCAGGTTCGAGCCGCCGGCCAGGAAGGTGTTGAAACCCGACAGCCGTGCTTCGTGGCCGATCATGACGCCGCCGGCAAAGGGCACTGACGGATCGAACGAGGCGGCGGTGGCCAGCGACGAGGGCAGGGCGGTGCGCTCCATGCCTTCGACGCGTACGCCGATCGAGGCGTCGGTCTGCCATTGCGGCGTGATGCCGAGGCGCGGAATACCGGAGATATAGCCGGCCGAGCCCTTGATATGGTGGGCGGCGACATCGGCTTTGATGGCGGGGGAGACGACGTCGTCGGGCTCCTTCATCAGGGCGTCGGGATCGGTATAGCCCATGACCAGGCTGAGCTTCTCGTCCTCAGTCATCGCAGCGACCACAGCTTTGGCTCGCTCATCCGGCGATTTGGATGTATCCATCCATGGCTGAGTCTGGGCCAGGACAGACGTGGACGCGCACGCCAGCAAGGCGCCGAGCAGCAGGGCTTTGGTCATGGTTTCCTCGCAAGATTTTTGATTGGCTGCGAGGTTAGTCTGACATCGTTGTCATGAAAAGCGAAAAATGCTCACACGTTCAGCCGAGACAATTCGTCGATGGCGCAAATGATGTGATAAAGCGACGAAGCCGGTGCCGGCTCGACCTCGAAGGTGCCGTCCTGCTTCATGCGGTCGCGGTAAAGCCCGACAATGTCGGTCGACAGATAGAGCTTCAACCCCGCCGCCGCCTGGATCGCCTTGGCAATGTCAGCCTCCTTCTCGATTGGAGTGGGCGCGGCTTCCGCGGCGGCCACGAAAGCCTTGGTGCGCTCGGTTTGCGGCCACAGGCGGGCATTGGCGTCCTTGGGCGTGAAATCGTCCCACAGTTCGTTGAAGGTGACGTCGCGCTGCGGGTCGGTGCCGATGACCTCGGCGATATCCATCAGGCGATGCGCCGCCCTGGCATATTTGGCATCGCCGGTCTTGCCGGCCCAGCGCAGGAAGAGCCACGCCCATTCGAACTGGTGGCCGGGTTCGATGACGCGACCCTCTTCACCCGCCATCGGATTCCAGTCACCGTCAAAGAATTCACGCAAGGCGCCGGTCTTGGGATCGAGGAACTTGTCCAGGCAGAGATCGGCGATCTGGGCGGCGATCCTGCGCCATTCGTCGTCACCGCCGGCTTCGATCCACGCCAGGCAGGCCTCAAACATGTGCATGTGCGGATTGGCCTTGAGCGGCAGGGTGCGCGGGTTTGACTCCTCGAAACCAACGACCGGGTGCGAGTAAGTCTTGACGATGCTGTCGCGGATGAAGACGCCTTTGTCTTCCAGGCTCTTGTCGTGTGGTCTTACCCGGAAGGCCGAGGCATAGGCCAGCATGGCGAAGGCGTGGTCGTAGAAATCGAAAGCGCCCTTGATCACTTCACCCTTCGGCGTCAGCACGGCATAGAGCAAGCCGGTTTCGGGGTTGCGTGCCGGACCGTCGAGCCAGGCCAGACCCTGGTCGATGGCGGCATCGGTTTCGCCCTTATAGCCCATGCGTTGCGCCAGCGCGTACGAGAAGACCTGACGGGCGGCGACGCGGGTGCGGCGGTCGATATCGTAGGGCACGCCGTCAAGGTTGATCTTCTCGAAAAAGCCGCCCTTTTCCAGGTCGCCGCCGGTGTTCCACCACAAGGGCAGCGCCTGGCCGAACAGCCAGCCCCGCAGAGACATCTGCATCTCGTTCAGGTTGGTTTTCAGGTTGTCGGTCAACTGGGGCAGGGTGTCGGGCATGGGAGTGACCTTTGTCGAAACGGAAGAAGCCTGAATAGGGACGGCGCGGATAAAAAAGCGATTAGCATTGCCCGGCGGACAACGACAAGCGGTTGCGCACGACCTCACTATGTCTTTATAAGCTGGCCGTGCGGGCGGCATGGCAAACTTGCAGGCCGCCGGGCGAGACATCCTTGCCTTTTCCGGGGCGTTTCCATCATTTCCGAGGTTCCTTTGTCCTTTCGCATCACGCCCGTCATTATGTCCGGCGGTTCGGGCACGCGCCTGTGGCCTTTGTCGACGCCAGACGCTCCCAAGCAGTTCCACGCCCTGGCCACGCCCAACACCATGATCCAGGAAACCGCCCTGCGCCTGACCGGCGAAGGCTTCCTGGGCCCGATCGCTATTTGCGGGCAGGGTCACCTCGATCTTGTCACCTCGCAACTGGCGGGAATCGACAGCGCGCCCCAGGCTGTTGTCCTTGAACCGATGGCGCGCAATACGGCGGCGGTGGCGGCCATCGCCGCGCTCAGCGTTGTCGAACGGGCGCCCGACTCGCTGGTCCTGCTGGTACCGGCCGACCATGTCATCACCAAGCCCGACGCCTTTCGCGCCGCCCTGGCTCTGGCGGCCGACACGGCCAAGGACCGCATTGTCACCTTCGGCATCCGTCCTGCCCACCCGGAAACCGGCTTTGGTTACATCGCCCGTGGCCAGGCGCTGGGCGACGGCGTCTTCGAAATCGAGCGTTTCCTCGAAAAGCCCGACTTGGCCACGGCCGAAGCCTATGTCGCCGGCGGTCGCCACGACTGGAACGCCGGCATCTTCCTGTTCTCGCCCCAGGTCATGCTCCAGGAACTGGAAGTCCATGCGCCAGATGTGCTGGCAGCCAGCCGTGAAGCCTATGCGTCGGCGCAGCGCAACGGCGTGGTGATCAGCCTCGATGCCGAGGCCTTTGCCAGGGCGCCGTCGGTCAGTGTCGACGTAGCGGTGATGGAGAAGACCAGGGCTTCCGCTGTCGTGCCGTGCGATATCGGCTGGGCCGATGTCGGCGGGTTCGCCGAGCTGTGGCGGCTGGGCGACAAGGACGACCGCGCCAATCATGTCAAGGGCGACGCCATCCTGATCGATGCCGACAATTGCCTGATCCATAGCAATGGCCCTGTCGTGGCTGTCATCGGGCTGTCCGATATCATGGTGATTTCGACGGCGGCGGGTATCCTGGTGGCGCCGGTGGCGCGTGCCCAGGATGTGAAGAAGGCTGCCGAGGCAGCTAAATCGCGCCTCCGTTGAAAAAGGCAACCCGCCACCGTACGCAAATGGGTGTTTACCTGATGCCCGAAGGGGCATAACTTCCGCGTGTCCCAGGCCTCTTCAGAGCGAAAAATTAACGTTTTTTGCTCATGACTGGCTAACGACATCGGGCGGTCCGAGCGCACGGACCCGGGAGGCAAGCCATGACGAACCCCACCACGCTCCTCGGCGGCAACATCACCCGTGTCAATGACAACGGCACGGGGGACGAAAGCCCTGCAGGTATCACTCGGCTGGCCAACGGCAACTATGTCGTGGTCTGGTTCAACAAGGACACAACGGGCAGCGGTTCGTTCGGCGTCTACGTCCGCGAATACCATGCCGACGGCAAGCCGGCCTACGACACGCCCTATGGCAACGAGGTCCTGATCACCGCAGACGCCAGCCCGGAAACGACCCCGGCCGTGGCCGCCTGGGGCTCGGGCTTCGTCATCTACTGGGCCAATGCCGACCAGGACGGCTGGGTGCGCCAGTATTTCGACAATACCGGCGGCAGCGAGACCGCCTACTCCGTTCAGGACAACGAATTCCAGCGGGGCTTCGGCGTCGCCACGCTCGACGACGGCAATCACGTCGCCTTCATGAACAATTTCGACTACGCTACCTATCGCGCCGGCGACGAGGACGGCACGCCCAACCACGACCTCGACCTCACCAAGTTCGACGTCCTGGATACCGGCGGCCGCTATGTCGACAGCGTGACGCCGGTAGCCCTGGCCGGCGGCGGCTACGTCGCCCTGATGGAAGCCCTCGACAACGTCTCCGGCCATGAATATGTCGCCTTCCAGGTCCTGAACGACGATGGCACGGCGGTCAGCAGCTTGACCCAGGCCACCGACCCTTCCGGCAACACGCCCTATTCCTCCGTTGTCGCCCTGGCCGACGGCGGCTTCATGGTCGTGTGGCTGGAAGCGAACGCCGGTCTCTGGTACCTGGTGACCCAGCGCTATTTCGCCGACGGCACCAGCAACGGCTTGTCCCAGAACCTGATGTCCAACGACCGTGAAAAGCGTCACGTCACGGCCACCACGCTCAGCGACGGCACCTATGTCATCGCGTGGATGCAGAATATCTACGGCGACGACAGCCACTATCATGTCATGGCCCAGCACTACAGTGCCGCCGGCGCCGCCATCGGCAACACGATCACCGTCGAGACCGACCTGCTGGGCGAGGACCAGGGCCTGCCGCAGGTGGTGGCCGGCGACGACGGCGGTTTCACCATCGCTTGGATGAGCGCGGACGACGGCGACGGCACCGGCATCTCCCAGCGCAGCTACACCGCTCAATCCGCCGACGGTGACCAGGTGGTCAATACCCACACGACGGGCGACCAGGGCGACAGCGTGACGACCCGGCTGTCGGACGGCTCCTACGTCACCGTCTGGCTCGACAACGACAGCGGCGACCTGCGCGGCCAGCATTTCGACGCCATGGGCCAGGCCACGGGCTCCGAATTCGGGCTCGGCGCCGGGTTTGTCACCTACTACACGATCGCGGCCTCGGGCACGGGCTTTACCGCCTACTGGAGCGACAGTTCCGGCGTGGCCGCGCGGACTTTCGATTCTGACGGCACGCCGACAGGCGCCGCTGCGCATATCGTCAATAATTTTTCCGACTATCCGTATGTGGCGGCCAATCTGGCGGGCGGCGGCCACGTCTTCGTCGCCAACGGCTACGATCCGGACGTGGGAGATGAAGCCCTCTTCGTATGGTCCGATATCACGCAGGAATCCTTCACCCTGGCGGCCGGGGCCCGGCGTCCCGCGATCACCGCCCTGCCTAACGGCGGCTACGTCATAACCTGGCAGGTCTATGACACCACGTCGTCGACCAATCATGCCGAAGCCCAGATATTCACGGCCGACGGCACGGCGACCAGCGCCATCATCGATGTGGCCGATGGCGGCATCGACGGTTACGGCCAGGCCAGCGATGTCACGGTGGCCGTCACCGCTTTCGCCAATGGCGACTTCCTGGTGATCTGGCAAGGCGTGATCAATGGCAACCACGAACTCTTCAGCCAGCGCTTTGACGCGGTCGGGCACGCCGTCGGTAACGTCAACCTGGTCAGTAACGAGACCGTGGGCTGGACTCCCGGCATCGCCACCCTGGCGGACGGCAGTTTCGTTGTGTCGTGGGTGCAGTGGACCGGTTCCGACTATTCCATCGTGGCCCAGCGCTTCTACGCGTCGGGCATGCCGGCCGGAAACAAGTTCACCGTCAACACCGTCGCCGACGGCGACCAAGGCTATCCCACCGTCCATGCGCTCGACAACGGCGGCTTCGTCATCGGCTGGAGCAGCAGCTCTGGCGGCGAGGACGGCGATGGCGGCGGTGTCTTCCAGAAGGTGTATGACGCCGGCACGCTGCCGCCCGACCTTGGCGCGCGCGCCGGCGACCAGCAGGTCAACACCGTCACGGCCGGCGACCAGGACATGGCCCAGTCCGTCGAACTTTCCGACGGCACCTATGTCACGGTCTGGGCGGACGGCTCGACCCTGCATGGTCAGCATTTCAACGAATCGGGCCATGTCCTCGGCTCGGAATTCACCGTGGCTGGCGCTTACGGCACCGCGATCCCGCCGGTTATCACCGCGCTCGGCACCGGCGGTTTCGCCGTCTTCTGGTCAGACGGCTCCGGACCGACCTATCAGGTGTTCGCCGCCGACGGCTCGACGGCCGGACCGGCAGTCCTCGGCCTCAATGCCGGCGACACCTTCGCCGGACTGGCCGCGACCGGCCTGGCCGGCGGCGGCGCCGTGGTCAACGCCTACATCTACGATTTTAACGGGACGCCGTCGACGGTGGGCTGGACGCTCGATGCCTCGGGGACGCCGGCATCGGCCACGATAGCCAGTATCCCGGCGCCGGCCACAGCGTTCCATGCTCTTGCCGGCGGCGGCTTCTTCCAGTTGTTTGGCGATACGTCCATCCTCATCTCGACGTTCGATGCCTCCGGCCACGCGGTTGGGTCGGTGATGGACATCTCGGACAGCGGCGTTTCCGGCGGCACGATCGCCGGCGCGGGCCTGAGCGGCGGCGGCTTCGTCGTCGCCTGGATGGTCGACGACGGCGACGGCGTTCACATCCACACGGCGATCTTCGACGATACGGGCAACTGGATCACCGGCGAGATGGGCATCTCCCATGGTTCGGCCGACAGCGCCCCGGCCGTCGCCGCCCTGGACGACGGCGGCTATGTCGTGGTGTGGCAGGCCGACGCCGGCGACGGCAGCCAGGACATCATGGCCGAACGCTTCGACGCCAGCGGCGCCATCATCAGTTCCCCCTTCATCGTCAACACCGTCACCGACGGCGACCAGACGGCACCCACCGTGGCGGCGCTCGGCAACGGCGGCTTTGTCGTCAGCTGGACCGCCGGCGGCGGCCAGGACGGCAGCGGCGAGGGCGTCTTCCAGAAGGCCTATGTGCCTTACGAATACAGCCCGAACCTGACCGGCACCCCGGCCATGTTCGATGATCTCCCCGCCAATCACACCGTGACGATCAGCGCGACCGACCTGCTGCAGGGCTATACCGACTTCGAAGGCGACACCCTGAAGGTCACGGGCCTCACCGCCGACCACGGCACGATCCACGACAATGGCGACGGCACCTATATCTTGACGCCGGACGGCGCTTATACCGGCATCCTGACGCTCAGCTACACCGTCGACGACGGCGGTATTGGCACGACTGCCGCCAGTACCACACTTGAGGTCACCGCGCCCGTCGTGACCGAGGAGCACCAGGTCAACACGACTGAAGCCGGCGACCAGGTGGCACCTGTCATGGCGACGCTTGGCGACGGCAGCTACGTCGTCGTCTGGCAGAGCGCCGGCCAGGACGGCGATGGCTGGGGTGTCTTTACCCAGCACTATGCCGAAGACGGCAGCCGCATTGGCGGCGAGTTCCTTGTCAATACCACCACCTCGGGCGACCAGGGGCCGCCTACGGTCGCGGCGCTTGGCGATGGCGGCTACGTTGTCGGCTGGATCGACGGCACCGGAGCCAGGTCCTTCTACCAGATCTTCGACGGCAATGACGCTGCGGTCGGCGGCGAGGTCCACCTGGATAGCCAGTCCAACGACGTCCATTTCACGGCGCTCGACAATGGCGGTTATGCCGTGGCATGGAGCGATGGGTCCTTGGGGGACGGCTTTATCAAGGTCTTCGACTCCGACGGCAATGTCGTCCAGGATACCACGGCCGTGGCGCCGCCCAGCACGGTCTTTGCAAGTTCCGTCACCGCCGTGGACGGCGGCTTTGCCGTGGCCTACGAATATAATTTTGGCGCGGGCGTGCACCACATCAGCGTGCAGGTTTTCGATGACGCCGGCCAAGCCGTCTTCGATCCTGCGGACGTCGTTTCCATTGACTCGAACGCCAGGCACCCTGTCATGGCGGCCCTGGCGGATGGCGGCTATGTCATAGCCTGGCAGGAAAACAGCGGTGGCCTGTATTCCATCGGGCTGCAACGTTTCGACGCGACGGGAGAAGCGGTCGATTCGGCCATCCATGTCACCGACGGCACCTTCGACAGCACGGCGCCTACTGTCATAGGCCTGCCCGACGGCGGCTATGTCGTCGTCTGGCAAAGCGACGGTCAGGACGGTGATGGCGCCGGTATCTACGCCCAGCGCTACGACAGCATGGGCGTCGCCATCGACGGCGCCCAGCGCATCAATGACACGACGACAGGCTACCAGACATCGCCCTCCGTCACCGCCGTTGAAGGCGGTTACGTTGTCAGCTGGACCGACAGCACCCGCGACGGCGATGGTGCCGGCATCTTCCAGAAGATGATCATGGATCCCGAAGCCGTGGCGCAGGCCAAGCTGTTCGGCGGCATCGACGGCCACGGGTCCCTGACGGTGAGCACGGCTGATCTGGTCGAGGGTTACGCCGATCTCACCGGCTATGCCCTGAGCGTCAGCGATCTCGTTGTCGATAACGGCACCGTCACCGACAACCACGACGGCACCTTCACCCTGACGCCGGATGACGGCTTCATCGGCCCGTTGACCTTTTCCTATCGTCTCGACAACGGCCATGGCGGCTATATCGACGCCGGCAATTACGTTTTCGTGGTTCCGGGCCTGAACACGTCTGGCACGGAAAGCCAGGTCAACACCTATACCGACGCCGCCCAAACTTACCCGGCTACGACCTATCTCGATGACGGCAGCTATGTCACCGTCTGGCAGAGCAATGGCCAGGACGGCGACAACTACGGCATCTATCTCCAGCATTTCAATGGCCAGGGCCTGCCGCTCGGCGACGAAACACTGGTCAATACAACAACGGCGGGCATGCAGATCAACCCGACCGTTACGGCGCTGGCCGGGGGCGGATATGTCGTCGGCTGGATCAGCAGCGATAATACCACCTACACGGCCATGGCCCAGGTGTACGATTGGGACGACAGCCGCATCGGCGGCGAGCTCAGCCTGACGGACGCCCGGGCGTCGCTGCACGGGCTTACTTTCACGACACTGGTTTCCGGCGGTTTTGCCGCCGCCTGGACGACCCTCGGCACGGACGGATTGCATGTCGAGTATGCCTATACCCAAACCTTCGATGAAGACGGAAACGCCATCGGTGCCGCTGTGCGCATCGATGACGACGATGTCATCCAGTCGGCGCCGTCGGTAACGACGCTCGCAGGCGGCGGCTATGCCGTGGTGTGGCAGGCCTACGACCCGGTCGCCCACAGCCAGGAAATCTACAGCCGCATCTATGACGACAACGGCGATCCGGTCACTTCGGGTGAACTGGTCAATACGACGACCGCCGGCGACCAGACACACCCCGTCGTGGCCAGCCTGCTGGCGACGGGCGGCTACATCGTGGTCTGGCAGAGCGACGGCCAGGATGGCGACGGTGCCGGCATCTACAGCCAGGTCTTCGACTATTGTGGCTGCCCCGATGGCGCCGAAACCCTGGTCAATACGACGACGGTCGGCGACCAGCGCAATCCGGCGATCACCTTCCTGGCGGATGGCGGCTACGTCATCGTCTGGCAGAGCAGCGGCCAGGATGGCCACGGTGACGGCATCTTCTTCCAGCGCTACGATTTCCTCGGCGACAGGATCGGTGGCGAGACCCAGGTCAATGATTATACGCTGGGTGACCAAAACTACCCCGCGGTCACCGCCCTCAGCGATGGTGGCTTCGTTATCAGCTGGGATTCGCCGGCAGACGGGTCGAACTTCGGAGTTGAGCAGAAGGTCTATTATACCCAGACCGTGGTCGAGGGCGACGGCACCGCCAATACCCTGTCCGGTGTCGGCATCGAAGCCGACATGCGCGGCCATGCCGGCGACGACACCTATATCGTCGACAGCTATGGCGACACGGCCTACGAGCATGCCAACGAAGGCACCGACACGGTCATGTCCTCGGTCGATTTCTACCTGGCCGACAATATCGAAAACCTGACCCTGACCGGCACGGCCAGCATCGATGGCGCCGGCAACGACCTTGCCAACGTGCTGAACGGTAACTTGGCGGCCAACACCCTTTGGGGCGGCGGCGGCAACGACAAGCTCGACGGCAAGTCCGGCGCCGACATCATGTACGGCGGTGACGGCAACGACACCTATTATGTCAACGATACCAACGATGTGGCGTCGGAAGAATCGTCGCACGCGGGTATCGACGACGGGGGCCGCGACAAGGTTTATTCGACGGCCACCTATACGCTCGGCAACTTCATCGAAAGCCTGACCCTCTCGGGTAGCGGCGCTATCGACGGTACCGGCAACGACGGCAACAACATCATCGTTGGCAATGCCGGCGACAACACCCTGTGGGGCCTGGGCGGCAACGACAACCTGACGGGCGGCGCCGGCACCGATACGCTTTACGGCGGTTCCGGCAACGACACCTATGTTATCAGCGACGGCAACGACACGGCGTCGGAAGAATCGCAAGGCGCGCACCAGGACGACGGCGGCATCGACGTCGTTCTGTCCTCGGTCAGCTACACCTTGGGCGCCTTCATCGAAAACCTGACCCTGACCGGCAACAGCGGCATCACCGGCACCGGCAACGACGACAAGAACACCATCACCGGCAACAGCGGCAACAACATCCTCACCGGCGAAGGTGGCAACGACCATCTCGATGGCGGCATCGGCGGCGACATCATGCTGGGCGGGGCGGGCGACGACAGCTATATCGTCGACAGCCCTGACGATATTGTCGTCGAAAATTCTCAGGATGTCTCGGTCGATGACGGTGGCACGGACCACGTCTACGCTTCGGTCGATTTCACCCTGGGCGCCTTCCTGGAAATCCTGACCCTGACCGGGGGGGGCGATCTGGTTGGCCATGGTAACAGCGGTGACAATATCCTCTATGGCAACAGCGGCAGCAATACGTTGTGGGGCCTGGACGGCAACGACAAGCTCGACGGCAAGGCCGGTGCGGACATCATGTACGGCGGTTACGGCAACGACACCTATTATGTCGACGACTCCAACGACAAGGCGATCGAAGATGACGCCGCCGGCGGCCGCGACAAGGTCTACGCTTCCGCCAGTTTCACGCTCGGGAATTTCATCGAAAGCCTGACCCTGACCGGAACAGGCAATATCGACGGCACCGGCAATGGCGACAACAACATCATCGTCGGTAATGCCGGTAATAACGTCCTGACGGGTGGCGCGGGCAATGACACCCTGACCGGCGGCGCGGGCGCCGATACCTTTGTTTTCGCCCAATTCGGCATTGCCAACGGTTCGGATCGCATTCTCGATTTCGAGCAAGGCACCGATCACCTGCAGTTCGCCGGCTATCAATACGGCTTCGCCACCGGCCACGTCCTGACGGCGTCGGAGCTGACGGTTGGCACGGCCGAAGCCGGCACGAGCGCGCAGTTCTTCTTTAATACGTCGAACCACACGCTCTATTGGGACAGCAACGGCATCCACAGTGGCGGGCTGACCGCCATCACGACCCTGAGCGGCGTTACGACCCTCTCCGCGTCGGACTTCATCTTTACCTGACGATCAGATGTAGTAGTTCGGTTCGGTCAGGAGATAGGCCTGATCGAACATGTAACGGACGATCCGTTCGGCCAGCACTTCGGCGGTGTCGACGCTGGTGTCAAGCACTAGGTCGGGCTTTTCCGGCGGTTCGTACGGGCTGTCGATGCCGGTGAAGTTCTTGATTTCCCCGGCGCGCGCCTTGGCGTAAAGGCCCTTGACGTCGCGTTCCTCGGCCACTTTCAGCGGCGTCGAGACGTAGATTTCGATAAACTCGCCGCCGTCCAGCATTTCGCGCGCCAGCTGCCGCTCGGCCCGGTACGGCGAAATGAACGAGACCAGGGTGATCAGGCCGGCATCGACCATCAGCTTCGACACCTCGGCGACGCGGCGGATGTTCTCGACACGGTCTTCCGTGGTGAAGCCGAGGTCCCTGTTGAGGCCGTGGCGGACATTGTCGCCATCGAGCAGATAGGTGTGATGGCCAAGGCTGAGCAGGCGCTTCTCAACCAGGTTGGCAATGGTTGATTTGCCAGCGCCGGACAGGCCGGTAAACCACAGTACCGCCGGCTTCTGGTTCTTGATGCGGGCGCGCGAGTCTTTTGAAACATCGAGCGCTTGCCAGTGAACATTGGTTGCGCGCCGGAGGCCATAATCGATCATGCCGGCGCCGAGCGTCAGGTTCGACAGGCGGTCGATCAGGATGAAGGCGCCGGTCTGGTGGTTGTCGGCATAGGCGTCGAAGGCCACCGGTTCCTGCGTTGCCAGGTTGACGACGGCGACCTCATTGAGCTTCAGCGTCTTCGCCGCCAGCTTCTGGAAGCTGTTGACGTCGACCTGGTGGCGGATGTCAGTCACCGAGGCCGACAATGTCCGGCCGCCGATCTTCAGCAGGTACGGCCGGCCGGGGATCAGCTCGTCCTCGCTCATCCAGATCAGATGCGCCTGGACCTGGTCGGAAACTTCGGGGCGGGCCGCCGGCGGCACCAGGATATCGCCGCGCGAGATGTCGATTTCGTCGACGAGCGTCAGGGTGACGGCCTGGCCGGCCTGGGCCTCGGGCAGGTCGCCGTCATGGGTAACGATGGCCTTGACCGTCGAGGCTTGGCCCGAGCGCGCCACCACGACCGCATCGCCAGGCTTGACGGTGCCGGACGCTATGGTGCCGGAAAAGCCGCGGAAATTGAGGTCAGGTCGATTGACCCACTGTACCGGCAGGCGGAATGGCTTGGCCGTCAGGTCGGTCGAAATGTCGATAGTCTCAAGATGCTCGACCAGGGTCGGGCCTGAATACCATTCCATATTTTCGGAATGGTCCAGAACATTGTCGCCGTAGCGCGCCGACAGCGGAATGGCCTGCAAGGTCTGGAAACCGAAGTCGGCGGCGAATTCGCGATAGGCGGCAACGATGTCGTTGAAGACATCCTGGCTATAGTCCATCAGGTCGATCTTGTTGACCGCCAGCACAACGTGCTTGATCCCCAGCAGCGACACGATGAAGGAGTGGCGCCGCGTCTGGGTCAGGATGCCCTTGCGCGCGTCGATCAGGATGACGGCGAGGTCGGAATTGGAGGCGCCTGTGGCCATGTTGCGCGTATATTGCTCGTGACCCGGCGTATCGGCGACGATGAACTTGCGCTTGTCGGTCGTGAAAAAGCGGTAGGCGACGTCGATGGTGATGCCCTGTTCGCGCTCGGCCTGCAGCCCGTCGACCAGCAGGGCCAGGTCGATATCGTCGCCGGTCGTGCCGTGCTTTTTCGAGTCGCGCTCGATGCCGGCCAACTGGTCGTCGAAGATCAGCTTGGTGTCGTAAAGCAGGCGGCCGATCAGGGTCGACTTGCCGTCATCGACGCTGCCGCAGGTGAGAAAGCGCAGCAGCGACTTCTTCTCATGGCTGGCCAGGTAGTCGATCAGGGCCGATGTTTCCAGTTTTTGCGAAACGATGGCGTTCATCAGAAATAGCCCTCGCGCTTTTTCTTCTCCATCGAGCCGGCCTCGTCGTGGTCGATCAGGCGGCCGGAGCGTTCCGACGTGCGGGCGGTCAGCATTTCGGCGACGATGTCCTCCAGCGTGGCGGCTTCGCTCTCGACGGCGGCGGTCAGCGGATAGCAGCCGAGCGTGCGGAAGCGCACCGACCTCATCTGCGGCACTTCGCCCGGTTGCAGCGGCAGGCGGTCGTCATCGACCATGATCAACTGGCCGCCCCGTTCGACCACGGGTCGTTTGGCGGCGAAATAGAGCGGCACGATCGGAATGTTTTCCATCAGAATATATTGCCAGATGTCGAGCTCGGTCCAGTTCGACAACGGGAAGACGCGGATCGATTCGCCGGACTTTACCCGCGCATTGTAGAGGTTCCATAGCTCCGGCCGCTGGTTCTTGGGGTCCCAGCCGTGGTTCTGCGTGCGGAATGAGAAGATGCGCTCCTTGGCGCGCGATTTTTCCTCGTCACGGCGGGCGCCGCCGAAGGCCGCGTCGAAGCCATGCGCGGTCAAGGCCTGCTTCAGGGCGTCGGTCTTCATGATGTTGGTATAGGCGTTCGAACCATGGTCGAACGGATTGATGTTGTCGCGCAGGCCGTCGGGATTGGTATGCTTGAGCAGGTTCAGGCCCAGCGTCTTCACCGTGTCATCGCGAAACCTGATCATTTCGGCGAACTTCCACGTCGTGTCGATGTGCAGCAGAGGGAAGGGTGGCTTCGATGGATAAAACGCCTTCATCGCCAGGTGCAGCATCACCGACGAATCCTTGCCGATCGAATACATCATGACCGGTTTTTTGAACTCGGCCGCCACCTCGCGCATGATGAAGATGGATTCGGCTTCGAGACGGCGCAGGTGGGTGAGCGGTTCGGCAGACACGTAAGAGACCTTGAGCAGAGCAATGCCGGCTATGTAGTCACGGCCTCTGCAAAGAACAAACCACAAAATCTCAATTCATTGATCAGCTTTGGCCATGGCTCGGGGCCGCCAGCTCAATCTGATGAGATCATCCTCGCCTACGTGCACGCGCCTATGCCTCAAAGGTTGTGATATAAAAAACTGACGGTCATGTGCGCCGTCACGTCGGCGACGACTGCGTTCTGAACGAGAATGTTGCGTCCAAAGCTTGTGTGTATTACCGCATCGTTGCCAAACTGTGTGACGGTATAGGATTCATCGGGGACGGAACCGTCGGCGGCATAAAGCTGAAGGAAGATGCTGTCGCCTTCCGACGATGTGAAATCGGTAATGGTGCTGGCCTTGCCCTCATATTCGAAATAATAAAATATATCCGCTCCGGAGCCGCCGGTCAGCGTAGCCGTGCCCGTACCACTATTACCCAAGAGTGTGTCGTTGCCTGCGCCACCGTTGATTATGTCATTACCTTCATTGCCGAACAGGAAGTCGTTGCCGCTATTGCCGGTGATTATATTGTCCCCGTCATTGCCACCTGCCTTGAGATCGGCGGTGCCCGTCAGGGTCAAATTCTCGACGAACGCACCCAGCGTGTAGGCCGCGCTCGACAGAACGAGGTCTATGCCTCCGTTGGCCGCCTCAGAAATACTGTCACGGGAATCATCGACGATATAGGTGTCGTTGCCGCCGCCGCCGACCATCCCGTCCCTGCCCGCACCGCCGTCGATCAGGTTGGCGCCATCGTTTCCGTAGATCGTGTTAGCCAAAGCATTGCCCGTAGCCGTGAAATCTCCGGTCCCCTTCAGGAACAGGTCTTCCACATTGGCGCCAAGCGCGTAAGAGAAGGCGACGACGATACCGTCTTCACCTGGAACAGCATCTTCGACGACTGTATCGCCGGGATTGTCGAGATAGTAAACGTCATTTCCTGCGCCACCGATCAGGGTATCGTTGCCCGCGCCACCATCGAGCGTGTTGTTGCCGGCATTGCCGGTCATAACATTGTCGAGCGCGTTGCCAGTACCGTTGATGGATCCCGTGCCCGTCAGGGTCAAGTTCTCGATCAAATCGCCAAGCGTATAGGTAACACTCGACATCACTGTATCGGTGCCACCATCATCGTGGCCAGGAGTCAGTTGCTCGGACACGAAGTCGTGGATGTTATCCACGACATAGGTGTCGTTGCCGGCGCCGCCGAACAGATGGTCGACGCCGCCCTTGCCATCGACCACGTTGTTACCGCTGTTGCCGACGATGACGTTACCGAGCCCATTGCCGGTGGCGGTCAGGTTGCCGGCGCCGGTCAGGGTCAGCTTCTCGATATTGTCGGTGAGCGTATAGCTGAGGCTGGAAATGACCTTGTCGTCGCCTTCATTGGCGTTTTCGATCACCACGTCGCCGGCGTTTTCGACGTAATAGACGTCATCACCCTTGCCGCCGATCATGGTATCGGCGCCCAGGCCGCCGCTGATCTTGTTGTCGCCGGAATTGCCCCTCAACGTGTTGGCCATGTCATTGCCGAAGGCGTTGACACTGCCCGTACCGGTCAGGCTCAGATTTTCGATGAAGGCGCCAATCTGGAATGAGATCGACGACCAAACTGTATCAATACCGCCGTCGTCCGTGGTGCCGTTATGGGTTTCGACCGCCCGGTCGCCGGTATTATCGACAACATAGGTATCGTTGCCCGCCCCGCCCAGCATGCGGTCGGCGCCCGGCGCGCCATCGAGGACATCATCGCCGGCCATGCCTTCCAGCACATTGTTGAAGTCATTACCGGTGATGGTGTTGTTCATGGCATTGCCATAGCCGCTGGCCGCCCCGGCCAGCGCCGACAAGCCGAGGTTTTCGATATTGTCGCCGAGATGATAACCGCTCACGCGCGCGACCACCATATCGATGCCTTCGCCGGCATTTTCGACCGCCACGTCAGCGACATTATCAACGACATAGGTATCGTTGCCGATGCCGCCATACAGGGTGTCCGTGCCGCCGTTGCCATTGAGGGTGTCGTTGCCATCCAGGCCTTTCAGCACGTTATTGCCGGCATTGCCGGTAATGCTGTTATCGAGACTGTTGCCCGTGCCGGCTATATTGGCGACGCCATCGAGCGCCAGGTTCTCGACATTGGCGGTCAGGGTATAGTCGACCGTGGCCACTACCTTGTCGGTGCCGTCGCCGACGTTCTCGATGACCAGGTCGCCGGCATTGTCGACGAAATAGGCGTCGTCGCCAGCCAGGCCGTACATGGTGTCGCCGCCGCCGCCGCCATTGAGCACATTGTTGCCGGCATTGCCGATCAGTGTGTTGTCTGACCCGTTGCCGGTGGCATTGATACCGGCTGAACCGGTCAGGACCAGCTTTTCGATGCCGTCGCCAAGGTGAAAGGAAACGCTGGACTGGACAGTGTCGTTGCCGCCATCGTCAACACCGGCTACGGTCTGCTCGATCGCCCGGTCACCGGTATTATCGATGACATAGGTATCGTCGCCAGCGCCACCGTACATGGTATCGACCCCGGCGCCGCCATCGAGCGTATCGTTGCCACCCTTGCCGTACAAGGTGTCGTTACCGGCCAGGCCCTCGATCTGATCGGCATTCGCTGTGCCAACGAGAGCCGCCACGCCGCTATCATCAGCGGGCGTACCTACGATATGCGTCATGTCCCTCACTTCGCCTAAGCCATCCCCAGGGCGATCAGGTTAACATCGTTAAGGATGTTACGGAATGACGAATTCGTGACGGTCAGCGCAAGGCGGGATCGCCGAAGGCAACGAAGTGCGGATTGGCGAAATCGGCCTCGTCATGACGGTTGCGTTTGCCGTAGGTCAGGTACCGGCCGTCGAGGGTCTCTACCCGGCCGCCGGCGGCACGCAGGACGGCATCGCCGGCCGCGGTGTCCCATTCCATCGTCCGACCCATGCGCGGGTAAATATCGGCATCGCCACGCGCGACCAGGCAGAATTTCAGGGACGATCCCGCCGGTTCGAAGCCGGCGACCGTAAAAGCCTTGAGATAGGTTTCGGTCTCCGGCCCGCCGTGCGAGCGCGAGCCGACGGCTGTTACGCCTTCAGCGGGCACCGGCCGCACGCGAATTGGCCGCGCCAGCCCGGGGAAACCCTCCCTGACATCGGCCATGAAGGCGCCATCGGGCCCGCCCCAGTAGAGCTGGCCCAAGGCCGGGGCATAGACGGCGCCCAGGACCGGCACGCCGCCCTCGATCAAGGCGATATTGACCGTGAATTCGCCGTTTTTCGAGATGAACTCCTTGGTGCCGTCGAGTGGATCGACGAGAAAGAACCGCCGTGCCGTCGCCGGAATCCGGCCCGCCGCCGCTTCCTCCTCGGCGACAACCGGAATATCCGGCGCGATCTCTTTCAGCCCGGCCAGGATAATCGCCTCGGCGCGCGCATCGGCCTCGGTCACCGGCGAGGCATCGCCCTTCTGCGTCACGGCGATCTCGCCGGCATAGATGCGCAGGATTTCCGCACCGGCAGCGAGCATGATGGGATTAAGGTTCATGGCGGCCGTCTTAGGCTCGCCGGGGCGTGCTTGTAAAGCCGTCAAAACTGTATCTAATGTCACCATTCCAGGGAGGGTCACCATGTCACGTCTCGTCTCCGCCGCCGCACTTGCCGCCGCCATCGCGCTCACGGCCTGCCAGCCATCCGCTCCGCCCCAATCCGCCGGTTACGATGCGGCCAAGGCGGCGCTGACCTCGGGCATGTCCGTCGCCGAACTCGAAGCCGCCATGGCCAAGGGCACCTTCACCTCAGCCGACCTGACCCAAGCCGCGCTTGACCGGATCAAGGCGGAAGACGGTACGCTCCACGCCGTCATCGCCGTCAACCCTGACGCCCTGGCCGAAGCCAAGGCCGCCGATGATACGCGCAAAGCCGGTAAGACCCTGGGCCCGCTGATGGGCATTCCCGTTCTGGTCAAGGACAATGTCGAGACGCTCGACCCCATCGCCACGACCGCCGGCTCGCTGGCGCTGAAGGACAATATCACCCACCGCGATTCCCCGCCCGTGGCGCGATTGCGCGCCGGCGGCGCCGTGATCCTGGCCAAGACCAACCTGTCGGAATGGGCCAATATCCGCTCGACGCGCTCGATCTCGGGCTGGAGCGGTGTCGGCGGCCTCACCAACAATGCGATCGACCACACCCGCACCGCCTGCGGCTCGTCGTCGGGCTCCGGCGCCGGCGTGGCGGACTTTTATGCGCCTCTGGCCATCGGCACCGAAACCGACGGGTCCGTTACCTGCCCGTCGTCGATGGAGGGCCTGGCCGGGCTGAAGCCGACGCTGGGCCTCATCTCGCGCACCTATGTCGTGCCGATCTCGCACAGCCAGGACACGCCTGGGCCGATCGGCCACAGCGTCGCCGACATCGCCGCCATGCTTGACGTCATGGCCGGCAGCGATCCGCTCGACAAGGCTACAGTTGATGCAGACGCCCACAAGACGGATTATGCCTCAGGACTTTCGGCCGATGGCCTGAAAGGCGTGCGCGTCGGCGTGCTCGACGACGAGATTGGCAAGGACGACAAGACCACGGCCGTTTTCAACGCGGCGCTGAAAACCCTGACCGACGCCGGCGCGATACTGGTCCATATCAAGTCGTCCGAGGTCAAGGGCCTGGGCGACGCCGAAAACACGGTCCTGCACGTCGAGCTGAAAGCGGACCTCAACACCTATCTCGCCTCGACCCCGGCCACGGTGACGACGCGGACCCTGGCCGATGTCATCGCCTTCGATAAGGCTAATGCCGACAAGGAGATGCCCTATTTCGGCCAGGAATATTTCGAGCAGGCCGACCTGACCAAGGGCCTGAGCGATCCGGCGTATCTCGCTGCGCTGAAGACCGACAAGACGGCCTCGGCGGCAATGATCGACGGCCTGCTGAAAACCAACAATGTTTCGGTCCTCGTCGCGCCGACCTACGGCCCGGCCTGGCTCAGCGACCTTGTCTATGGTGACCAATATAACGGACCGTCGGCGACTTCGCTGCCCGCTACCTCCGGCTATCCGCACCTGACCGTGCCCATGGGAACCGTGCAGGGCCTGCCGGTCGGCCTGTCGTTCATCGGCACGGCGTGGAGCGACCATGACCTGCTTAAGGATGGCTACGCCTTCGAACAGGCGCGCAAAGCCAAGCCGTAGTCAGCATTCCACCACGTTGACCGCCAGGCCGCCGAGGCTCGTTTCCTTGTACTTGGTCGCCATGTCCTTGCCGGTTTGGCGCATGGTCTCGATCACCGCATCGAGGGAGACGATATGCTCGCCGTCGCCATTGAGCGCCAGGTAGGTGGCATTGATCGCCTTGATGGCGCCCATGGTGTTGCGTTCGATGCACGGCACCTGGACCAGGCCGCCGATGGGATCGCAGGTCAGGCCGAGATTGTGCTCCATGCCGATTTCGGCGGCGTTCTCGATCTGCTGTGGTGTGCCGCCGAGCGCCGCGCACAGGCCTGCCGCCGCCATCGAGCAGGCGACGCCGACCTCGCCCTGGCAACCCATTTCGGCAGCCGAAATCGAGGCGTTGGTCTTGTACAGGAAGCCGATGGCAGAAGCGGTCATTAGCAGGGTTCGCGTGCCGTCGAGGGTAGCGCCGGGCACGAAGGTCTCGTAATATTTGATCACGGCGGGCAGCACGCCGGCGGCGCCATTGGTCGGTGCTGTGACCACGCGACCGCCGGCGGCGTTCTCCTCGTTGACGGACAGCGCGTAAAGGCTGACCCGCTCGAAGATTTGCGACGGATCGATGCGTGGGCCGCGCGCGTTGAGCTTTTCGGCCATGTCGTGGGCGCGGCGTCGGACATTGAGGCCGCCCGGCAGCACGCCGTCGTGTTTCAGCCCGCGCGCGATGCTTTTCAGCATGGCTTCGCGCACGTCGTCGATGAAGGCGCGCGTCTCGTCCGCGCTGCGGAACGCCTCTTCGTTGCGCCAGACGATATCGGCGATGCTCAGGCCTGCTCGCCGGGCGATCTCCAGCATCTCGACGCCGGAACCGAAGGGCAGGGGCAGGGAAATGTTGCCGGATTTGGCGACGACGCCGTCGCCGGTGATGGCGCCGCCGCCGATCGAGAAATAGGTCGCTTCGTCGATGTCGCCGCCGGCAAAAAAGGCTTGGAATTTCATGCCATTGGAATGTTCGGCCAGGAATTCGCCCCTGAGAAAGACGAGGTCGGTCAACGGATCGAAGGCGATATCGGCCTGTCTGCCAAGCTTCAGCCGGTGTTCGCTTTCGATGGCCGCCACAAGCGGCGAGATGGCCTCGGGATCGATTTTGTCAGGAAGCCAGCCCGATAGCCCGACGAGGATAGCATGGTCGGTGGCGTGGCCCTTGCCGGTCAGGGCCAGCGAGCCGTAAAGCTTGCAGACGACACGTTCCGGCATGCCCCTGGCGATCACCCGTTCGGCGAAATGGTGGGCAGCGCGCATCGGCCCGACCGTGTGCGAGCTCGATGGTCCAATGCCGATGGTGAACAGGTCGGTGACGCTGAGGGCGGGTTTCATGCACGATAGGTGTCACGCGCGCCCGTCAAGGTCAAGATCGTTGCATTGGTATCGATCATGCGATCTGGATGTTGGACAGGGCGCGCGGTTCGTCCTAGAACCGGGGCGGGAGGGCAGGAATGGACGATTTAACGGACCGGGTGCTGCCGCGGCTCGACCCCGCGGAGGCGGGCCAGCTTGGTGACGAACTGGCACAGTTGCGCGACATGATGCAGCGCGGCAACCGCCTGGCTATTGCCGGCGGCCGGCTGATGGCGTGGTGGGGCCTGTGCCTGGCCGTCCAGTTCGCCGCCTATGCCGGCGTTGACGCCGGCCTGTGGCGCGAAGGCCGGGTGAGCTTCGGCCTTATTTTCCTCATCGCCGCCTATGCAGGGCATTTCGCCCTGACCCTCTATGCCCGCCTGCGGCGGCGCACGCCGCTGTTCAAGACGTGGCGCACCCAGGCCATATCCAGCGTGTGGCTGTTCGCGGGGCTGGCGCTGATCCTGATCAGCATCGGCCACGACATGACCGGCCACGGCGATCTTAACGACCAGTGTGCTTTCGCCGCCATCCTTTTCGCCATCGTGCAGGCGGTGATCGCCTCGGCCGGAGCTCGCGGCTGGATGTTCGTGCCGGCGGTGGCCTGGATGATCATGGCCGGCGTCTGCTACGGCCTCAAGGACCCCGTGGCGCTGCAGATCGCCTTCGCCGCCTGTTGCGCGGGCCTGCTGATCCTGCCAGGCCTTGTCCTGGCGGGGCGGGAGGCGAAGGCGGCATGAGCCTGTTCGATCCCGGCAGCTTGCAGGAGGTTATCCACGGCCGGGCGCGTCTGGCGGTGCTGGCCTTCCTGACGACGGTCGGCGCGGCCGATTTCGGCAGCATCCGGCAGGAGGTCGGCATTTCGGACGGCAATTTGTCGCAACATCTCAGGAAGCTCGAAGACGCCGGCTATGTCCGGCTCGAAAAAACGTTTTCGGCCTCAGGCCTGGTCGGATCCGGTCGCCAGCGTACCCTGGTGAACCTGACGCCGGAAGGGCGCAAGGCGTTTTACGACTACCTTGACCACCTGCAGTCGCTCCTTAAAATGATACCGGAGCGCGACGATTGATGGCGGTTGTGACGGAAATGCCGCTCACTTATCGTTGATAAGTATATTGTTTTCCTGTAGGAACATAGTGCCTGGTATCCCCTGGATGCTAGGCTCCAAGCCTTGGATAGCAGGCTCGTGCCCGCGTCTTCCGGCCGCCGCTTTTCATGAGGGGGTTGTGTGGTTGGTGGATGCCTCGTTTTCCGGTGCGCCATGGGGGGACACCGGCGAACACGGGCACGGCTGCTGCCGGGCGGCTTGCGTAATCCGGTAAAATGCGTCAGACCGTCGATCCGCGCATAAAAAGGATCGCACCCATGAAATTCTGCCGTTTCGGTCCCAAGGGTCAGGAAAAGCCCGGTGTTGTCGATGGCGAAGGCCGCATCCGCGATCTTTCCGGCCATGTCGCCGATTTTACACCCGATACGGTCCGCCTGTCACAGATGGCGAAGCTCAAAGGGCTCGATGTCGCCACCCTGCCGGTCGTCGAAGGGCAACCGCGCTATGGTGTGCCGGTGGCCGGCATCGGCAAGATCATCGCCGTTGGTCTCAACTATGCCGACCACGCAGCCGAATCGAATCTGCCGATCCCGCCCGAACCGATCTATTTCACCAAGGCGATCACAGCCCTGACCGGCCCGAACGATGATGTCATGAAGCCCCGCGACGCCACCAAGCTCGACTGGGAGGTCGAACTGGGCTTCATCATCGGCAAGACCTGCCGTTATCTCGACGTGGCAGATGCGCTGTCGCATGTCGCCGGCTACGTGTTGGTCAATGATGTCTCCGAGCGCCAGTTCCAGAAGGAGCGCGGCTCGCAGTGGGTCAAGGGCAAGGGCTGCGACACCTTCTGCCCCAGCGGTCCGTGGCTGGTGACGCCCGATGAGGTCGGCGATCCGCAGGCGCTTGACATGTTCCTGGACGTCAACGGGCAACGCATGCAGACCGGCAACACCAGGACCATGATCTTCGGTGTCGCTGAAATCATCGCCTATGTCAGCCGTTTCGTGACGCTGCAGCCGGGCGACCTGGTCATCACCGGCACTCCGCCGGGGGTGGGCGAGGGCAAGAAGCCCGACCCCGTTTTCCTGCAGCCGGGCGATACGATCCATCTCGGCGTATCCAGGCTGGGCGAGCAACGCCAGACGGTTGTGCCGTTCTCGCTGGAAGGCCTGGAAATCCTCGAATAGGCAGGCTGTGGGGACAAGTTGCGGCCGGTCATGCGAAAAATTTTTCGAAGCCGTTGACCGGCCGAATATTTGCCCCTATAGGTCGCCCCCTTCGCACCGGTGGGTGCGGAGACTACCACCTAGATAAGTGCCCAGGTGGCGGAATTGGTAGACGCGCTGGCTTCAGGTGCCAGTGGCTTAACGGCCGTGAAGGTTCGAGTCCTTT
>FTDB01000789.1_pt1 | contig 68746 bp, 56 predicted proteins | sample 1639741 | NCBI WGS metagenome assembly FTDB01 (sample SAMEA3914869, study PRJEB12502) | metagenome | biome: forest; material: soil | place: USA | collected 2012-03-12 | depth 0.1 m | reverse complement strand
CTCTTTCAAGGTTTTGCGACGCCGCACTGCGCCATTTTGCGTCGTACCCCGAAGGGGCGCCGCGGATTTGGTCACTGAGGGCGTTGAAGCGTCCTTGGAGTGTTGACACTCCGGCGGCCCCTTCGCCTGCTCAGGGACCAAATCCACAGGCGTCGCGACGGAAACCTAATTGAGTACGGACCCTAAACCTCACTGCCTAGCTAAGACGGACGCCAGATAGCACCGTCGAAAGCCTGGCGCAATTTCTGGTTCTAGATCGCCCGCTGCATGATGAAGTCGGTGAAGGCATAGGGGCCCATCTGCACCGGCACCTCGGCCTCGACCTGGAAGCCCGAACGCAGGTAATAGTCGATGGCCGGACGGTTGTCGCGGTTGACGAACAGCGCCATGTCATTAGCGGGCTCGGGCGCGGCAAAGTGGCCGACCGCCGTGTCGATCAGCAGCCGGCCGAGGCCGAGGCCGCGATGGTCGTCGCGGACATACAGCTTCTTCAGCCACAACCGGCCCTTGTCCTTGTAGGCCGAGGCATAGCCGACATCGAGCGGGCCGTAGCGCACCACCCAGAAGACGTGGCCCTGCTCCAGCATTTCGTGCTCGAGGGCGTCGATGGCGTACAGCGACGCCAGCATGGCGTCGACCCGGTCGGGTCCGATGATGTTGCGGTAGCATTTCGGCCAGATGATCAGCGCCAGTTCGCGCACGATCTCCAGCTCGTCGACGCCAATTCTGCGTATACGGGGCTCTGCGGCCATGTTGTGTTCCTCACCATCGATCAATATGGCAAGAAATGTGGAATTTCCAAGAGCAAATCCGCAGGTTTTTACCGGGATTTACGGCTTCGACTTGAGGCCGATCACCCGGCCGGGCATGCCCGCGGCGTCGAGATAGGTCTCGTCGCCGACCGACTGGCTTTCCAGCACGGTGACGAAGCCGTCGGCCGTCTTGTCCGAACGGACGACGGTGGCCGTGCTGTCGACGCTGGCGGGGCCGCCCGACAGGGCTTCGGCGATGACGCGGCCGTTGAGCTTGCCGATGGACGGCAGGTCGAAGCCGAGGATATGGGCCAGGGTGGGCGTGATGTCGGCATTCGAGATCGGCGACGGATCGGCGAAGCCGGCCTTGAAGTCGGGGCCCATGGCGGCCATGAAATTATGGGTGTTGGCGCGGGTGAAGGAGCCGTGCTGGCCCTGGCCCTGCTGCAGGCCGCCGTCGGCGACGAGCGCCGAGCACAGTTCCGGGTTCTGCCACTTGACGACGCAGGTGGCGTCGGCGTGATCCGAGAAGGCGACATAGATCGCCGGGCGCGGCGTCAGCGAGGTGCCGATCAGGCGGGCGGCGCTCATCGGCAGCGCGCCGGCCACGTTGCCGAGGTCGTCGGAGACGAACAGGCCGCCGACATAGTCTTCGTGGCTCAGGGCGGCGACGATCTTCGGCGCCAGGTCCCTGGCCTTGGCGGGGTCGAGATAGAGGATGTCCGAGCCGCCGGCCGAAACCACCAGCACGTCGGGATGGGCCGTATCGCTGCCCAGGAAGGCCGAACCGGCGGGATGCTGGCCTTTTTTCACGTCGAGCGGCGCGCCGTAGGAATCGCTGAGCGGCATGTCGAGCGCGTGCGCCAGGTCGATGGCGACGAAGCCGGACGGCAGGAAGCCCTTCACCGTGTCGTCAGGATAGCTGAACCTGGCGGACCACGAGGTCTTCGACTGGCGGCTGATGGTCGAGAAGCCGTGGTCGGCGGTGACGAAGATGTCGGTATTGTCGTAGAGGCCGAGGGTTTTCAGTTCGTCGATCAGGGCCTGGAGATTGTCCGAGGCGTTGCGCACGGCGGCCAGCGAGGTGGGGCCGTTGATGCCCGGATAGGTTTCGTTGAGGCTGTCGCCGGTGTTGTGCTGGGTGCCGTCGGGATCGCGCGACCAGTAGACCAGGGCGAACGGCTTGCCGCTGGCTGCGAAGCGCGGCAGCACGACCTTGGTGGTGACGTCGCGGAACCAGTCCTGCTGATAGCTGTTCGGCACCTGGACGCCCGGCATGTTATAGGCGCCGGGCGAGCCGTTGAGGCCGCGGTCGGGCGCGCTCGTGTCGAGGCCGGCGTCCTTGATCGCCTGCATGACGTCGTCCCCTACCGGCACGCCGAAATTGTTCTTCTTGCGGGCCGAGGTGGCGTCGTCGATGATGATCGTCGACTGGCCGTCCATGGCGGCGATGTCCTGCAGCAGGACCGGACCTTCCTTGCCGATCGCCGCCGTCTGGTAGCCATTGTCGCGCGCCAGGTGCAGCAGCGACATCTCGTTGAAATAGTTGTTGTTATAGCGGCCGTTGACCTCGAACAGGGTCGGGTCGTCCTCCATGTCGGCGGCGGGCGCGCCCGAATTGACCTTGAGGCCGGGATCGAAATGCATGTTGTTGGCGAATTCGCCGGTGTCGCCGATGCCGTGGCCCGTCGCGATGGCCGACGCGTTGACGGTGGTGACGGTGGGGTAGAGCGAATGCGAATTGCGGAAGTCGACGCCCTGGTCGCGGATGGCCTGGAAGGTCGGGGCCGTATCCGCGTTGACGATGCCGTAGCGCAGGCCGTCGGCGACGAAGATGATGACGTTGCGCGGCTTTTGCGGTGCCTGCGCGAATGCGGGCGCGGCGAGGGCCATCAGCATCAGGCCGGCGAGCAGGGCGGTTTTACGGGTCATGGGAAGCCTCCGGAGGTTTGCCTTAGCCGCCTTTCATGACAAACTTGTGCCAGTCGCGGAACCCTGCGGATAAAAAAAGGCGCCCGAAGCAGGGGGATCGCTTCGAGCGCCGAAAGGAAGCGGCAGGATAGGGGCCGTCCGCTCCTGAAACTTTGCGTTCCGAGGAGGCTACGACGGCGGATTTGCGTTGGATCACCGGGAGGCCAAAAAAATTTGACAAAGACGCATGCCTAACCGCTGGCGTGGCGGCGGTAATCGCCGGGCTTTTTGAGATTCCTTTGGGCCTCCTTGCGTGCCAGGGCTTCGGCCAGGCGCCGCATCTGGCGGTTCAGCACCGGCGGTTCCTCGTTGTCTTCCTCGGCGGCCGGCTCTTCCGCCGATGCCTTGGCCGTCGCTTTGGGCGCGCGTACGGCCCTGGGCTCGGCTTCCGCTTCTTTATAGAGCAGGTCGAGCGCTTTCTTGACGGCGATCAGGGCGCGGGCGGCGCGCAAAATGTCGGCATAGGTCCCGGGCGGGTCCTGTGCTTCGAGGGCGGTGAGCAGGCGCTCGCCATGGGCGCGGAGACGTTGGTCGTGATCGGTGTGTGCGTTTTCCATGCAAAGAAGCATGGCACGGTTTCGGAGGGCGGGGATAAGTTGCGTTTCGCGATATCAAGCTATTGATCTGAAACGCGAAGGCATGGGGATAACCCGTGCCTGCCCGAAGGGGCCAAAAAGATCAGCCAGGCATGGCTCACAACAAAAAAGCCGCCCGGCGAACCACCGGGCGGCTGAAAGGACGGTCTGACCAGGGAGACGGATCAGGCCGCAAACGGCAGGTCGAGCGCCTCGGCGACGGCCTTGTAGACGATCTTGCCGCCGGCGACATTGAGGCCGGCGTGCAGGTGCGGGTCGGCGGCCAGGGCGGCGGACACGCCCATCTTCGCCATCTTGACCACGAAGGGCAGGGTGGCGTTGTTGAGCGCCAGGGTCGAGGTGCGCGCCACGGCGCCCGGCATGTTGGCGACGCAGTAATGGACGATGCCGTCGACCAGGTAGATCGGATCCTGGTGGGTGGTGGCGTGGCTGGTTTCGAAACAGCCGCCCTGGTCGATGGCGATATCGACCAGAACCGCGCCCTGCTTCATGGTCTTCAGCATGTCGCGCGTGACCAGCTTGGGGGCGGCGGCGCCCGGGATCAGCACGGCGCCGATGACCAGGTCGGCGTCTTTCACCGCCTCGGCCAGGGCGGCCTTCGACGAATAGGCGGTCTTGACGCGGCCGTGGAACAGTTGGTCGATCTCGATCAGCTTGTGCGGATTGACGTCGAACAGGGTGACGTCGGCCGACATACCGACGGCCATCTGGGCGGCGTTGACGCCCGAGACGCCGCCGCCGATGATGACGACCTTGGCCGGGGCCACGCCCGGCACGCCGCCCAGCAGCACGCCGCGGCCGCCGAAGGCCTTGTGCAGGTAGGTGGCGCCGACGTGGACGCTGATCCGGCCGGCCACTTCCGACATCGGGCGCAGCAAGGGCAGGCCGCCTTGCGCTTCGGTGACGGTTTCATAGGCGATGCAGGTGGCGCCCGACGCCATCAGGGCCTCGGCCTGGGGCTTGTCGGCGGCGAGGTGAAGATAGGTGAACAGGGTCTGGGCCGGCTTCAGCATGGCGCATTCAGCCAGTTGCGGTTCCTTGACCTTGACGATCAGGTCGGCGATCTCGAAGGTTTCCTTGGCCGTCTTGAGGATCTTCGCCCCGGCGGCTTCGTAGTCGGCGTCGGAAAAGCCGATGCCGGCGCCGGCCTGGGTTTCGACATAGACCTCATGGCCGAGATGGGTCAGTTCGGCGACGCTGTGCGGCACCAGGCCGACGCGGTACTCGTGGTTCTTGATTTCCTTGGGTACGCTGATCTTCATGGGTTTGCTCCGCTGCACTTGAGGGGGCCGGCCTGACAGGGCGGCAAGGGCATCTACGCGCCCCGGAATTCCTGAAATATACTCCTAAGTGGCTGACATTTTTTTGAAAATTAAGGGTTTGATCTGGCGGACGTTCGGATATAATCTCAAATCCATGGCGGGCAGCGATAAATTTTCCGATCTCGATTCCTTCGACCGCGAGCTGATGAAGGTGCTGCGCGTCAATGCGCGCGCCACCTCGGCCGAACTGGGCGAAGCGGTCGGCCTGAGCCCTTCCGCCGCCCACCGCCGGGTGAAAATCCTGGAGCAGAAGGGCGTGATCACCGGCTACCGCGCCGTCATCGCCGAAAACGTCCAGGGCAAGCAGGGCACGGTCTTCGTCCACGTTACCCTGCAGGACCAGCGTCGCGAGACCTTCGAGAAGTTCGAAAAGGCGGCGATCGCCTGCGCCGCCATCGAGGAATGCCACCTGATGTCGGGCGAGGCGGATTACCTGCTCAAGATCGTGCTGCGCGAAAGCCTGTCCTACGAAGATGTCCACCGCGACACGCTGTCCACCATGCCGGGCGTTTCCAAGCTGGTCAGCCAGTTCTCGATCCGCACCGTCAAGATGGGCTAGGAACGGTATAATCTGGCGATATCGGCCATTCGTCGCCAAAGCCGGTGTCGCTGATTTTACGTCAGGTTTGAAACGCGTCGGTCAATCCTCGAAGAATGACAGACACGCCCCTCTCGAAGGCCGCGTCCACGCCGCTGCCCAGGCGAAATCCATTGGCGAGTTCCATCGATATGAAGCCATGCAGGTACGGCACCAGTACCCGCGCCGCTGCGAAGGCGTGTTCGGCACCGACAAGCGTGGTGAGCGGCGACATCAGTTGGGCCACCGCCGCTGCCCGTGCGGAGGTCCCCTCTTCGCTGGGAGCGGAACGAATGTCGAAAAACAGTGAGTAGCAATGCGGATCGCTCAAGGCGAAGCGCCTGATGGCCTGGGCCTGGGCCATCAAGGTCGCCGCCGGATCATTCTCGATAATGGCATTGCCAAGCAAGGCGGCGAGTTCGGCCCACACCAGAAGCTCCACGGCGTCGAGGAGGCTGGTCCGGTCCTTGAAACGACCATAAAGCGAAGGTGCGCGGATGCCGACCGACACGGCGACATCGTTCATCGAAAACCCGTCCCGGCCTTTGCGTTCGACCCATTGCCGCGCGGCCTGCACGATCTGCGCATCGGTAGTCTTGGGGTGGGCCGCCATGAAACGGAAAGGTTAGCCTGTATGTGCTCCGCGTCGAGACGCGGCTGGCGATGAGTCTGGTCGCTGTTTGTCCGGCGGGTGTAGCCAATCGATGCCCGCTATAACATTCCCAGCCGTGGAAGGCCACTGGACAAATCGACAGTGCCCGGAACAAGGAGCAAGTAGCCTCGGCATCAGGGTGTACAAAACCAAAGACTAATGATATTAGGCTTACGCTGAATATATTTCATAAAGGAGCCGACGTGCAGTTCATCCTGGGTGTGTTCCTGTTTGTTATCATCGCCGGCGTTGTCGACGCCTTTCTTCCCTGGCCCAAGGCCAAGCGGGGTGGCCAATGATCGCCGGGCACTTCGGTTTCGCCGCTGCGGTCAAGAGCCGCGAACGCGCCACGCCGCTCTGGGCCCTGATGCTGGCCACGGTCTGGCTGGATATCGTCTTCGTCCCGCTGCTCTTCATGAAGGTCGAGACGTTGAAGCCCGTGCCGGGCGTGCATCAACCTTACGGCGGCAACTTCATCTATGCCGACTACACGCACTCCCTGGTGGGCGCGATTATCCTGTCGCTGATCCTGGGGAGTCTGGGATGGCTGGCGTGGGGGCGCCGCTCGGCGATCGTCCTCGTCCTGGTTTCGTTCTCACATTGGCTGCTCGACCTCATCGTGCATCGCGCGGACCTGCCCATCTTGCCGGGCAATGCCGGCAACCTGCCCCGCCTCGGCTTCGGGCTGTGGGCCGAACCCGGGATAGCCGCCGCGCTCGAATTGCTGCTGGTCGTGGGCGGCGCCGCGCTCTATTGGCAGGCAGCGTACAAGGTCAGCCGCGACGCCGGCCGCCGCCAGGTATTGGCGCACGTGTCCGGTGCGCTTGTGCTGGTCTTTGGCCTGCTTGTGCTGTGGATGGATGTCACCGCCAAGACCGGCGGCTAGAGGAGTCCAGCGGAATTTTTTTGGGGCGGGTCACCTCGGTCTGTCTGGAAACCGACGGACGCCATGCGCATCGTAAAGCAGTAAAAAACCCCCGGATCTTCATCCGGGGGTTCTGAATTTCGTTTATTGCAGGATCGGCTCGGCCTGTCGCATCGCTTCCCTGACCCGTTCCAGCTCCTCCTTGAGCCTGAGCTTCTTTCGTTTCAGTTCGACAAGGTATAGAGAGTCGGCGGAAGGCGAGCGTTCCTCGCGGGCGATGATGGTTTTGAGGGATTGATGACGGTGATCGAGTTCGCGAACGCGCGCTTCAATGCTCATGTCGTATGTCCTTCGGTCTCTAACCCCCGGGCCCCACGCCCGGACCACCCATGGAACGCCTCAAAGGCGAAAATGTAGAATCACAATAGATTACAGTCCATCACGGAAACGCGATGGGTTATGACTATCGGGCGTTAACGAAGGTCGTGCATGGCTCGTGAAATAGATAAATCCGATCAAAGACTTATTTTGGCCATAAGCGGCGCGTCGGGCAGCCTTTACGGCGTGACGGCGTTGAAAATGCTGCGCCGGGCCGGAGTGGAAAGCCACCTGGTCGTGTCGAAGGCTGCAGCCTTGAGTTTAGACGCCGAACTCGACATGCGGCTTGACGACGTGCAGGCCTTGGCCGACGTGGTCTACAAGCCCGGCGACATCGGCGCGGCCCTGGCGTCGGGTTCGTTCCGCACCCTGGGCATGCTGGTCGCCCCGTGCTCGATCAAGACCCTGGGCGAGATCGCCACAGGCGTGACGTCCTCGCTGATGTCGCGCGCCGCCGATGTCTGCCTGAAGGAGCGGCGACGGCTGGTGCTGATGGTGCGCGAAAGCCCGCTGCATCTCGGCCACCTGCGCGCCATGACGGCGGTGACCGAGATGGGGGCCATCGTGGCGCCGCCGATGCCGGCGCTGTACACCCGGCCGAAGAGCATCGACGAGATGGTGGCGCAAAGCGTCGGGCGGGCGCTCGACCTGTTCGATATTCCCGTCGATATCCAGAGATGGAACGGGCTGTGAGCTTCTGGGACTGGGCGGTGGCCGTTTACGGCGATGCCGAGGTGGCGGCCCTGTGCCTGGACTTGCAGGACGCGCACGGGCAATGCGTGCCGCTGCTGCTGTGGGCGGCGTGGTGTCCGCGCGCGGGCCTGCGAATCGATGGCGACGTGGCGCGGCAGGCGTCCGGGCTGGCGCGGGCGTGGTCGGACGAGGTCATCGCGCCGTTGCGGAGCGTGCGTCGGCGTTTGAAAACGGCGCTGAGCGCCGGCGATGACGAGGCGAGGCTGCCGTTGCGCCAGGTCGTCAAGGCGGCGGAGCTGCAGGCCGAGAAAGCCCTTATGGCGCAGCTGGAAGCGCTGGCGCCGGGCGGCATGCCCGTACCCGTGTCCGATCTGGCGGCGGTGCGACGGGACGGTCTGCGGGTGGTGGCTGGCGCCTGGTCTCCGGGCGATCCCGCGGATGTGTTGGCGCGGCTGACGGAAGCCCTTACCAAGGCGGAAATTGTGCGCTATAATGGCGTAATCGGCGGGGGCCGTTCTCCGCTCGATTGTCCTTTAGCTTCAAAACCTTAAGCGAGATAAGGAGTCGGCATCCCATGCACGACGACACCAACATCCGGAACCTGCGGCCGGGCGGCAACCTGCATGTCGTGGCCACGGATGGCGAAGTCGCAAAAGGGGAGGTCGAGCGCCGCGTCCACAAGGGCGAGGTGACGCTGGAACTGGTGCCCGACGCGGCCCAGGCCGACGACCTGGAGCCGACGGTGCGCGAACTGCCGATCAGCGCCGAGATCGTGGGCTTGCGCAACGAGGTCGCCCTGCTCAAGCAGGAGCACAAGGACCTCGACGATTCGATTAGCGCGCTCGAAATCGTGCCGTTGCCGGACCAGATTCTGATCGCGCGGCTGAAGCGCAAGAAGCTGGCCCTGCGCGACCGGATTTCGACGATAGAGGACAAGATCCGCCCGGATATCATCGCGTGAAATTCGGACTTTGGGCGTTGATCGCCGGCGGCTTGGCATTAGGTGTTATACTTGTGTCGCAATATGTGCCGAAGTCGACCGACGAAGCCGCGATTGCAGCTGTGCTCATTATTCTTTACCTCGTCGTGGCCCAAGTATCCAAAACGTGGCCAGCCGATACGCGCCGTGTGCGTACGATAGCAATCGTTGGTTGCGCGACCGGGCTTATTGCCCTGTTCGAAGTTGGAAAAAGCGTTATCACTTTTCTTCACCGGCCGATATAGAGCAACGTCGTTTTCGCTATTCCGCCGCCACGGCTTCGTCGGCGCGGGCGCCGATAAACGTGCCCCTGAGGCTCAGGTCGGCGTCGAGCCAGACGATGTCCGCCCGCTGGCCGGGCACCAGCGAGCCGCGCGCCGAACCCAGGCTCAAGAAACGCGCCGGCGCCGTGGCCGCCATCAGGGCCGCTTCGACGATATTGACGCCGCCGTGCCGCACGCAGTTCCTGACCGCCGTCGCCATGTCGAGGTCGGAGCCGGCGAGCGTGCCGTCCTCGCCGACGCAGACGCCGTTTTCGACATGGATGGTCTGGCCGTTGAGAACGAAGGTCTTGGTGGCGGAGCCGACCGTCGGCATGGCGTCGGTGACCAGCATGACGTGGTCGTGGGCCTTGGCGCGCAGGGCGACGCGGATGACCGGCCAGGCGACGTGCTGGCCGTCGGCGATCAGGCCGCAGAAGGCCGTGCGGCTCTCCAGCGCGGCCCCGGCCACGCCGGGCGCCCTATGCGTCATCGGCGACATGGCGTTGAACAGGTGGGTGAAGCCGGTCACGCCGGCGTCAAGCGCCGCCACCGTGGTTTCGTAGGTGGCGTTGGTATGGCCGGCGGCGATGATGACGCCCGCCGCCGCCAGTTCGGCGATGTCTTCCGGCGTGCAGTTTTCCGGCGCCAGAGTCACCAGGGTGCGGCCGCGCTTCAGCGATTTCAGCAGCGCCTTGGATTGCGCATCGAGCGTGCGGAACATGGCCGGGTTGTGGATGCCCTTGCGCTCCTTCGAGATGAAGGGGCCTTCGATATGGATGCCCAGCACACCCGGTACGCCGGCGGCGATGGCGCTTTCCGTGGCGCGCATGGCGGCGTCGATGACGTCGAGTTCGTCGCTGATCAGGGTGGGCAGGAAGCCGGTGGTGCCGTAGGCGCGGTGGGCGCTGCCGATGGCGGCGATGCCGTCGACGGTGGTTTCGTCGTTGAACAGGACGCCGCCGCCGCCATTGACCTGGGTATCGATGAAGCCGGGCAGCAGGTAGCCTCCGCCCACGTCGATGCCGTTGCCGCCGACGCCGGGACCGGCGGCGACGATGGTTTCGCCTTCGCAGGCCAGGCCGCCTTCGACCAGGCCGTCGGGCGTCACGATCCGCGCATTGGTGAAGTTAAGCGAACTCATACGGTTTTCGTGACCTTGTTGAGGTGGGGCGGACTGTCGGGATCGAGGCCGCGCGCCAGCGACAGGCTGTTGGCCAGGCGGTAGAAACTCTGGATCATCAGGATCGGCTCCAGCGCGGGGTGGCTGGCCAGCACCGGCAGGGCGACAGCGCCGGGGATGGCTTCGGCGTCGGCCAGCAGGACGTGCGCGCCGCGCCGGGCGAATTCGACCGCCACGTCGCGGACGCCGTCGCCGGCCGCGTCCGAGGTAGCCAGGGCCAGGATCGGGAAGCCATCATTGACGATGGCCATGGGGCCGTGGCGCACTTCCGCCGCCGAGAAGGCTTCGGCGTGCAGGGCGCAGGTTTCCTTGAGCTTGAGCGCCGCCTCCTGCGCCACGGCGAAGCCGTAGCCGCGGCCGATGACGAACAGGTTGGTGGCGTCCTTCAGGGCGGGCAGGGCGGCCGACCAGTCGAGCGCGAAGGCGGCGCGCAACTGCTCGGGCAGGCCGGCCAGCGCATCCTTCAGCCTGTCGTCGCCGGCCCAGGCCGCCGCGATCGCGGCCAGGCCAGCCAGCGAGGCAATGTAGGACTTGGTCGCCGCCACCGACTTTTCCGGTCCGGCCTTAAGCGCCAGCAGTTCGTCGGCCAGGGCGGCCAGGGGCGAATCCTCGTCATTGACCAGGGCCACGACATAGGCGCCGGCGCGCTTGTGCGCTTCGACGGCGGTGAGCAGGTCGGGGCTGCGGCCCGATTGCGAAATGGCGATGCACAGGCTTTCGGCGGCCACGACCGGAGCGGCGTAGATCGACGAGGTCGACAGCGCCGCCGAACTGACCGGCACGCCCGACAGGGTCTCGATCAGGTACTTGCCGAAGGTGGCGGCGTGGTCTGACGAACCGCGCGCGCAGGTGGTCACCGAGCGCGGCGGGTGCTGGCGCAGGTGGGCGCCGAGGCGGGCGATGGCGGCGCGGTTATGGTCGAGGAAACGCGCGACGGCGTCGCCGCCTTCGGCGGCTTCGGCGAACATCAGGGTCTTGGCCGCATCGACGGCGGCGGGCCGGGCAAGGGTGGTCATGGTCTCAAGGTCTTTCTACGAAATGTCGTTCAGCTCGGCGACGACATCGTAGGCATCTCCGCGGTAGTAGGATTGGGTGAATTCGGCGGCGCGGCCGTCATGCAGGAAGCCGCGACGTTCGATGAAGAGGCCGGGATCGCCCGGCTTGACGCCGAGCCGCTCGGCCTGCTCGGGTGTGAAGGCGACGGCGCGCAGGCGTTGCAGGGCGCGCACCGGGCGATGGCCGGAGCGTTCCAGCGCCTCGTACAGCGACGCGGTCACGGCTTCGGTCGAGGTCAGGCAGTAGGCCGGGATGGTCGAATATTCCAGCGCCATGGTCATGCCGTCGGCATAGCGGATACGGTGGAAGCGATAGACCAGGCCGCCGGGCGACAGGCCCAGCGACAGCGATTCTTCCGGCGTCACCGCGCCAGACGAGCGGCTGACCCATTCCGAATGCGGCTTGCGCCCGCGCGACATCATGTCTTCGGAAAAGGACGACAGCTTGGAGAAGCTCTTTTCGACGCGCGAGGCGACAAACGTGCCGGCGCCGCGCCGGCGGGTCAGCAGGCCTTCGGAGACCAGGCCGTCGATCGCCTTGCGCACGGTGATGCGCGAAACGTCGAAGTCCTCGGCCAGGTCGCGCTCCGGCGGGATGGCGTCGTCCTGGTGCAGCTGGCGCGACTGGATGGCGTCGCGCAACACGCGCTGTAATTGGAGATACAGCGGCGCGGGGTCATCCTTGGCGATGCGGCCTATGGTTTCAGCGAAAGACATGTGCACTCCCGATGGTCAGGGAATTGAGGATGTGGCGAAGCTTGGCGACGCGCGCCGGGTCGGTGTCGCGCTGGGCGGACGTGACGTAGCCGAGGGCGGCGGCGCGTTCATTGCCGGGCGGCAGCGGGCGGCTGCACGAGGCGTGAAAAGCGGTGGCGCCGGCGCGGGCGTGAAGCTCAGCGACGTCCTGGCCGGTGACGCCGCTGCCGGCGAGGATCTCGATGCGGCCTTGCGCGGCCTGCATCAGCATGGCGAGACCGGCCATGCCTTCGCGGGCGGTTTTGGCGCCTCCGGAGGTCAGAACGGTAGCGACATCGAGCGCGATCGCCATTTCCAGCGCTTCGGACGGATCAGGGGCGAGGTCGAAGCCGCGATGCAGGGCCACCGACAGGCGCTGGGCTTTGGCCCGGCCGCACAGGCGACGCAGCACGTCATGGTGCAGGCGGCCGTCGGCATGGTTGGCGCAGACGACCACGCCGTCGAGGCCATGGGCGGCGGCCTGGTCGATATCAAACTCCATGATGCCGATCTCGTCGGCCGTGTAGCAGAAGTCGCCTTCGCGCGGCCGGATCATGGCGCGGACGGGAAGGCCGCAGGCCGACGCCATGCGCATCAGGCCGGGCGACGGCGTCAGGCCGCCGACGGCCAGGGCCTGGCAAAGCTCGATGCGATCGGCGCCGTTCGTCGCGGCGGCGCGGACGCCGGCGGCGGTGTCGACGCAGACCTCAAGCAGGGCGTGGCGCGGGCTATGGGTACCGTCGGCCATCACACGGATACCTTTTCCGGGATCAGGCCCGTGCTCATGCCATGGGCGATCAGGATGCCGCCTTCGAGGGCGTCGTGTTCGGGCTCGGCCAGGCGGTCGCGAGTCGTGGCGTTCAGCCACGGCGCGAAGACCGGCGCCATGCCGCCGACCAGGCAAACCCTGTCGGCGCCGATGTCCTGCAGGCGGGCGACATAGCGGGCGATGTCGGCGGCCTGGCGCTGCACCAGCGCAACGGCGACGCTGTCGCCGGCTTCGGCGGCGGCCATGACGACGGGGGCCAGCGCGCCGTAATCCTTTGGCTTGGCGCCGGTGACGAAGTGGACGACTTCCGCCGCCGAACCGAAGCGCGCTAGCAGGCTTCGCGTCAGGTCGCTTTGCGGGCTCAGGCCGTCCTGGCCTTCCAGGGCGGCGCGCAGGGCATCCCGGCCGAGATCCGCGGCCGAGCCCTTGTCGCACAGTTCGAAGCCCCAGCCGCCGATCTGCGTGCCCTGGCCCTTGACCCAGGCATAGGCGGCGCTGCCGGTGCCGGAGATCAGGATGCCGCCGTCGCGCCCCGAAAAAGCGCCGAGGCAGGCAGTATGGGCGTCGGACGAGGCGTCGATACGGGCGAACTTCGGCCCCGCCGCGATGGCGCGGGCGGCGTCGCCGGCGTCGGAGATGCCGGCCATGCCGAGGCCCACGCTCATGCGTTCGAAGGCGGTGCGGTTGCGGCCGCCCATGGCCAGGGCCTGGTCGAGCGCGTCGAGGACATTGGCCCACACCAGCTCCAGGCCGAGGCGGATATTGCCCGAGCCGCTGACGCCTTCGCCGACCAGCCGGCCTTCGGCATCGCGGATGCGGACGCGGCATTGCGTGCCGCCGCCGTCGACACCGGCGAAAAGCTGAAGCTGGGGGGAGGGTTGGGTCATGAGGTGCAGCATAAACGTTCCGGCATCACAGGCTTATGACGATGCCTTTGTTACGATGAGGCCTTGGCGGCCGAACTCCTGCGGCCGGCGAGGATGCCGAAGAACAGGACATAGGCGTAGCAGAGGATGGCCAGGCCGGTGAAGACGAGCTGGAAATTGTAGTGTTCCTTGAGCAGGGCGAAGGCCTGGGTGATGATGCCGCCGCCGGCGATGCCCATGACGAGGAAGGCGGCGCCGAACTCGGTCAGCTTGCCCAGGCCCTTGATGCCGAGCGGGAAGATGGCCGGCCACATCATGGCGTTGGCGAAGCCGAGCGCCGCGACGAAGCCGACGCTGACATAGCCCTTGGTCAGGAAGGCGCCGATGGCCAGGACGATGCCGAGGACGGCCGACCAGGTCAGGTACTTTTCCTGGCTGACGAAGCGCGGGATGGCGATGAGGCCGACGATATAGCCGACGATCATGCAGATCAGGGTCGCCGAGGTGAAGAACTTGGTCTGGTCGAGCGGCAGGCCGAAACCGTTGCCGTAGGTGCCGATGGCGTCGCCGGCCAGCACCTCGATGCCGACATAGAAGAAGATGGCGAGGAAGCCGAACAGCATCTGGATGATGGCCTTGCGGCTACCCTGGCCCGAATCGGGGTTGGCGTCGTCGCTGAGCGCCGGCAGCGGGGAGAACCAGACGCCGGCCGCCAGCACGACGAGGAAGGCCGCCACGGCGAGGTAGGGCGTATGGATGCGCTGGGCGAAACCCGACAGGATGGCGTCGCGCGCCACCGGATCGGTGGCGGCGTCGACCTGGGCCTGCAGTTCGCCGATGCCGCGCAGGATGAAGGTGCCGACCAGGATCGGCGCCAGGAAGCCGGCACCCTTGTTGAACAGGCCGAGGATGGCGATGCGCTGGGCGCCCGATTCGATCGGGCCGAGCACCGAGATATAGGGGTTGGAGGCCGTCTGCAGGATCGACAGGCCGGCGCCGATGATGAACAGGCTGACCAGGGTCGGCACGAACAGGCGCATCGAGGCGGCTTCGGCGAAGCAGGCGGCGCCGATGGCCATGACGACGAGGCCCATGGCCATGCCGCGCTTCATGCCGGTTTTGCGCAGCAGGAAGGCGGCCGGCAGGGAGAGGAAGAAGTAGGACAGGTAGAAGACCGACGGCACCAGGAAGGCCAGCTTGTCCGGGATATGGAAGGCCAGCTTGGAGAAGGTGATCAGCGGGCCGTTCAGCCACGTCGCGAAGCCGAAGATGAAAAACAGCACGCAGAACAGCAGGACGGCGCCCCAGGGCGTTTTGCGAATCTCAGATGTGGTCTCGGACATGCGAACGTTCCCCTTGTTTTTGGTCTATAATACCAATTTGTCCAAGTGGTATGGCTTAAATAAATCCAAAATGCAAACCCCCTGTGAAAAAAATCGCCGGCGTGGGCAAATTTCCTGCGAATCCTTATCATCTTGGTAAAATATCGCACAATTTACGTGATAATAGTGTCACAATTGGGCTGCAAGTGGTCCCTAAGTGGACTTGCTGACACTTTCGGTTTGACAGGTTTCCATAACCACGTTTAGCAATTGTCCAGTTCCAGGTCTTTTATTGGTATGCCTTGGTATTGCTGTGGTTTGCCATTCGGACCTGTCCAACTAACGAACGCGGCGAAGACTTAGGGTTCAGGGCTCGCCTTGCCGCAGGCAGCACGAATAGGGAAACATAAAACATGAAATTCAAGCGTCATATCCTGATGACGAGCGCCGTGGCGGCTGTGGCCTCGGCCTTGTCGCTGGGTGTCACCGTCCAGGCGCAAGCCCAGGACGCCACCACCGCGACGGCGACCACCGACGACACCACGGTCATCGTCACCGGCATCCGCCGCTCACTGCAGACCGCTCTGAAGCAGAAGCGCGACGCCGACCGCGTCGAAGAAGTGATCACCGCCGAGGACATCGGCAAGTTCCCCGACAAGAACGTCGCCGACTCGCTGGCCCGCGCTACCGGCGTCAACGTCGTCACCGGTTCGGCCAATGCCGGTGGTTTCGGTGAAAACGAACGCATCTCGATCCGCGGTACCGACCCGGAACTGAACCTGACCCTGATGGACGGCCACAACATGGCGACCGGCGACTGGTTCGTGCTGGACCAGTCGAACGGCGGCCGCTCGTTCAACTATTCCATGCTGCCGTCCGAAGTGGTCGGCACCGTCGAAGTGATCAAGTCCGCCTCGGCCGACCTGATCGAAGGCGGCGTCGGCGGCACCGTCGACGTCCACGTGCGCAAGCCGCTCGACATCCCGGCCAACACCTTCGCCGCGTCGGTGCAGGGCATGTACGCCACCCTGCCGGACAAGTGGCAGCCCAACGTGTCGGGCATGTATTCGTGGAAGAACGACGCCCATAACTTCGGCATCCTGTTCGGCGCCTTCTACGAAGCCCGCGAATTCCGCCGCGACGGCCAGGAAATCCTCGGCTACAGCGACATCGACAACTTTGCCGGCTCCGGCAAGACGATGTCGGTGCCGTCGCTGATCGGCTCGGCCTACTTCCTGCAGAAGCGCGTCCGCAAGGGCGGCAATTTCATGATGCAATGGAAGCCGTCCGATTCGCTGGAATTCGACTTCTCCGGCCTCTACACCCACCTGCAGGCCAATAACGAAAACCACAACTTCATGATGTGGGGCTCGCAACTCGGCGCGACGACGCCTTCGACCTATACCACCGCGGTCAATCCGGCCGACGGCAAGACCTACGTCACCTCGGCGTCGTGGGCGCCCGTCGCCGGCCAGAAGTCGATCGTCCAGGACGACATCTTCCGGACCGCGCACTCCGATTCTTACGACCTCAACCTCGACATGACCTGGCAGCCGACCGACAAGCTGACGGTCAAGGGCCAGGCGGGCTATACCCATGGCGATGGCGATACCGACGACACCGCCGCCTGGGAAACCTACTGGCAGGGCACCGGCGCCAGCTACAAGCTGGGCAAGGTCACCGACGTCAAGTATCCGGGCCTCGGCACCGACCCGACGGTCGCGTCCTACCTGAACAACTACTACAGCTGGTCGTGGGGCGGCCAGGTCAAGGCGCCGGACCGCGAATCCTACGCCAAGTTCGACGTCGACTATGCGTTCGGCGACGGCTTCTTCAAGGACGTGCTGTTCGGCGCGCGCGCGACCGACCACAAGCACGAGGTCATCGACAATGCCTATGCGTGGGCCGGCAACGGCGCCAACAGCGGCACGACCAATATCGGCCTCGGCACCGTCTTCGACGGCGGCGTGACGCCGTCGGACTACGGCAACGGCCTGCCCGGCGACATCCCCGGCTATTCCTACAGCAGCGCCGACAAGGTCTATAACTACCTCAACTCGAACAATGGCGGCCGCATCTTCGCCTTCTACGCGCCGGCTTCGTTCGCCGTGAAGGAAAAGACCCAGGCCTACTATGTGATGACCAAGATCGGCGGCGACATGTGGCGCGGCAATGTCGGCGTCCGCGCCGTCCAGACCGACACCACGGCCGTCCAGTACTCGGGCGGCGCACCGACGCTGACCATCCACAACGTCTTCGGCAATTTCGGCGAGGTCGATACCGAGCACAAGTACTGGAACATCCTGCCGAGCGCCAACCTGACGTTCAAGCCGAGCGACGACGTCGTCGTCCGCGTCGGCGCGGCCAAGGTCATGAGCCGCCAGGGTTATGCCGCGCTCGCCGGCGCCTTCTCGCTCGACGACACCAACTTCAAGGGCACCTACGGCGGCAACCCCGACCTGAAGCCCTACCTGGCGTGGCAGTACAACCTCGGCGTCGAATACTATTATGCGCCGCAGGCCCTGGTCTCGCTCGGCCTGTTCGACATGCAGATCGAGAACTTCATCACGCAGCAGAAGTTCAACGAATACCATATCACCGAACATCTGCAGCAACTGCATGACCAGGATCCGGTCGCCAACCCCGATCCGGGCCATATCTTCGAAATCACCAAGCCGGTCAACGGCGGCAAGGGCACCGACAAGGGCTACGAATTCAACGTCCAGCAGCCCTTCAGCAATGGTTTCGGCTTCATCTTCAACTACACCTACTCCGACGCCAAGACGACGAGCGGCCAGCAGATCGACGGTAATTCGAAGAACACCGCGAACCTCACCGGTTACTACGAAAACGCCAAGATCAGCACGCGCCTGGCCTATAACTACCGCTCGAAGTTCATCTCGGGCACCGACCGCGGCGCTCCGATGTGGCAGGACGATTACGGCACGCTCGACGGCTCGTTCAGCTACAACGTGAACGACCATATCGCCATCACGCTGGACGCCCAGAACCTGCTGCACGAAAAACTGTACTACTTCGTCGGCTCGCCGGACTTCCCGCGCGCGGTCTACGACAACGGGCAATCCTTCTATCTCGGCGCCCGCTTCAAGTACTGAAGTCTGTCTTGAGTAAAGCGTATCGCGGGGCCGTCCTCACCGGCCCCGCACCTCCTCCAGAACCACTGAACAGGCCCGGTGTCTTCACCGCCGGGCCTGTTTTTTTGTGGCGTTGTCAGAAGCGCAGGAAGGCGGCCAGGGCGACGGCGATGGCGGCCGCTATGGCAAGGCCCGTGGCGATCCTGAGGCCCAGGTCGCTGCTTTTGGCGGGCGGTTCGGCGGCGGTTTCGGGCATCAGCCGGATTTGTGCGGGAGGTTGCGGCGGTGGCGCGGCCACGGCTTGAGGTGGCAGGCGATCGACGGGCGCGCCGGCGATATCGGCCGGCCGGCTGAACTGGACCGTGCTGCCGAAATTGGGCTGGAGCTGGCGCGCGCCGGCGAAATCGCTGCCGGCGCCGAGCCAGGCGCCCTGGAAATCGCTGAGGCCCAGGCTGTTGTTGCGCAGGTCGACGCCTTCGCCGAACCAGGCCCAGCGCGCGCTCAGCCAGAGGTAGGCCTCGCCGGCATCGTCGGCGCCTTCGTCCATGCGCCGCAGCACACAGCCGTCGAGCCGGCAGGGGCGTTCGGCTTCGCTGAGCGCCAGGCGGGTGCGCAAGGACCGTTCCAGGTCGTGCCAGTCCTCGTCGCGCCACGCGGCCTTGGGCGACGGCGTGCCGTCGGCAAAGGCCAGCGGGCAGTGAAAGCGCGTCCAGCGCCGCTGCGTGCCCGGTTCAAGGATGAGGCTGTGCTGCTGGTTGCGCCAGTAGTCCTGCAGGCTGCTGTCGCCGGCGGCCTGGGCGGCGAGGCCGTCCCACGAGAAATCGCGTGCGCGCCAATCCGCCCACCACGCCGCTTCCCGCGCACCGATGTCGCCACCCGCGTCCGCCATGCACCCCAGCCCTTGCCCGTCAAAACGCTAACACGGGCGGAATAGTCTCGCTAACGCGAAATAATGACAGGGCGATGACGGCGCCGCCTGTGCCCTAAAGGCCATAGCCCAGGGCGGCGACGACCGGGGCGATATCGGCCATGCAGGGCGCCAGGTGCTTTTGGTACGCCTTCCAGCGCCCGACCGAGCGGTCGTTGAGCGGCTTCGTCACCTGGGCGTAGGACGGCGTGGGCGCGTGACGGCGGTTGTCGTGGAAGCGCAGGGTCGCCGGATCGAAGGCGAGGCCGATGTGAGACAGGATGCGGCGCGTCTGGCCGTCCTGGTCCGCGACGAAATCCTCGTATTTCACGGCCAGGACCGGATGGTCGAGGGCGTCGTCGTAGTGTGCGTTCAGATCCTGCATCGCCCGCATGTGAGCGATGACGGTGTCGATGTGGTAGCCGCTGTTGTAGCCGTGCGTCAGGTTGTGCGACAGCATGGAGACCGCCACGTCGAGCGGATGGCGGATCATGCGGAGGACCGGCGCTTCGGGGAAGGCCAGCCGGATCAGCGGCAGGTAGACGTCGTTGAGCGGCATCTTGTCGGTAAAGAAGGGCGTGGCGGCGCGCAGCAGGCCGTAGGCTTCGGCCCGGCCGAGATAGTGGTCGCGCAAAGCGCCGGCCAGGTGATGGAAATCGAAGGCCTCGGCCTGGGCCAGCCGGTCGGAGAAGGGGCTGTCGCCGGGCAGGGCCTGGGTAATGACGTCCTGCCATTCGTGGACGAAGGGCAGTTCGCCGCCGGCGGAAACTTCCGGGTGCGAGGCCAGCATCTGTTCGATCAAGGTGGTGCCGGAACGCGGGAAGCCGAGGATGAAGATGGGCTGCGGCGCATGGGGGCGGGGGGCGGCGCAGGGCAGCCGCGCCAGGGTTTCGCGGGTGAAGAACCGCTTCAGGGCGGCGAATTCGGCGGCCACCGCGCCGGCATCGTAGCCCAGGCCCATGTCCCGGGCCAATTGCGCCTTGGCCGCGACCATGGCCGGCCAGGCTTCGTCATGGCGGCCCAGCTTGTCGAGCAGCCGGGCGCGGTCGAGCTGGGCCGGGCCGCCTTTGGCGCCGGGCGAGCGGTCGATCAGGTTGAGCGCCTCCTGTTCGCGGCCGGCATTGCCGAGATAGAGGGCGCGCAGCAGGGTGAAATCCTCGCCGGTGTGTTGTCCGGCGCGTTCGGCGCGCTCCAGCCACAGGAAGGCTTGGGCCATATCGCGTTTGGCTTCGTAGACGCGCGACAGGTGGGCCATGGTCATGGCGTCGCCGGGCTGGGCGGCGTGGGCCTGCTGAAGCCAAGGTTCGGCTTCGGCGACGCGGCCCTGATTATAGAGGGTGAGGGCCAGGTTGACGAGGATCTGCGGGTGCGGGCCGGCCAGGGCCAGGGCGCGGCGGTTGTGGAATTCGGCGGCCGGCAGGTCGTCCTTCTCGCCGAGGATGACACCGAGCTGGAGATGGGCCTGGGCATCGTCCGGATGCGCGACGAGGGCCTCGCGCGCGGCGATTTCAGCCGCCTTTTTACGGCCGTCGGCGTGCAGCAGTTCGGTCAGGTCGTTGTGGGCCCACGGCGATCTGGCGTCAAACCGGATGGCCTGGCGCATCACCGTTTCGGCGCCGGCCGTATCTCCGCGGGCGCGCAGGGCGAAGGCTTTCAGTTGCAGGGCGTCGCTGTCGGCGGGCGCACCTTGCAGGCGCATTTCGGCAAGGCTGAGCGCCGCCGGCAGGTCGCCGGATTCGAAAGCCTGGCGGCCCTGGAGGACAAGCGGATGCGGGCTCATGGCCATGAGCTAGCACCCGCCCTGACATGGGTCAACTGTTCGCTAAACCGCTGTTCCGAGCGGCCGGAAGCTGGGCGGCCGGTCGGCGATGGCCTTGCCGAATTCGGTATTGGGTTCGGCCGCCATGACGAAGGTGAGCGTGCCGCCCTGCATCAGGTCGGAATGCGCGATCCACGACTTCGTATGCGGGCGGCCGTTGCGCGAAACGCTGTGGATATAGGGCCGGTCGGGGCCGGTGTTTTCGGCGACGATGGTGAGCGTCCTGGCCCCGGGCAAGGCGATATGCGCCTTGGGGAAGATCGGCGAGCCGAAAACATAGACGCCCGACACCGGATCGACCGGATAGAAACCGAGCGACGACAGGATGTACCACGCGCTCATCTGGCCGCAGTCCTCGTTGCCGGCCATGCCGTCTGGCCCGGCGCGGTATTGCGTCTGGAGGATGCTGCGGATGCGTCCTTGAGTCTTCCACGAGGCGCCGGCATAGGCATAGAGGTAGGCGATGTGGTGCGACGGCTCGTTGCCGTGGACGTACTGGCCGATCATGCCGGCCATGTCGGGCGGGGCGTCGGGCGGCAGGTCGGAGGAGGCGCTGAACAGGGCATCGAGCTTGTCGATATAGGCCTGGTCGCCGCCGAATAGTTTTATGGCGCCGGGCAAGTCATGCTGGTTGAGGAAGGTGGCCTGCCAGGAATTGCTTTCGGTATAGTCCCACCAGCGCTTGGAATCGTGGCCCATGCTGCGTGGATCGAAGGGCTCGGCCCAACTGCCGTCGCCCAGTTTCGGCCGGGCGAAAGTCATGGCCGTATCGAAGACGTTGCGATAGTTGCCCGAGCGCTTGAGCAGGGCGGCGGCATCGTCATGCGCGCCGGCGTGCCAGGCGATATGGGCCATCGCCCAGTCGTCATAGGCATATTCGAGCGTCTTGGAGACCGACTGGTCCTGCTGGTCTGCCGGCACGTAGCCGGCACTGCGGTAGTTCTGCAATTCCGGCAGGGGGCGATCGAAGGCGAGGGCGCGATAGATGCCCCACGCCTTCTGCACGTCGATGCCGGGCAAGCCCTTGTTGAGCGCTTCGGCGATGACCACGGCCGAATGCCAGCCGATCATGCAATGGGTCTCGACGCCTTGCAGCGGCCAGATGCACGGGCCGTCGGGGCTTTCGGCCGCCATGTCGATAAGGTTCTGAGCGAAGACCGCGTTCTGTTCGGGCGCGATGAGGGTCATCAGCGGGTGCAGGGCGCGGTAGGTGTCCCACAGGCTGTAGGTCGAATAGTTGTTGCGGCCGGGGGCCAGGTTATGCACGGCGCCGTCCATGCCGCGGTAGCGCCCGTCCTGGTCGGCGAACAGGGTCGGCGCCATGTGGGCGTGATAGAGGGCGGCGTAGAAGATGGCGCGGTCGGCGTCGTTGTCGGTCTCAAGCCGGATGCGGCCGAGCGGTTCCACCCAGGCGGCGCGGGCGGCGGCGCGGGTGCCGTCGAAGTCGAAACTGCTGCCTGGCACGTCATGGTCGAGATTGGCGAGAGCGCCCTGGATATCGACCGCCGACAGGGCCGCCTTGACCAGCAGGGGGCCATCCAGGGGGCCAAAGGCCAGCGCCGCTTTCAGTTGCGAGCCGTCGATCTTGAGCGCGCCGGCGTCGCCGGCCTTGTCGTCGCTGTAGATCGTGGCCGAGGTCCACGGCCGCGACAGTTTCAGCGCGAAGTGGATGGTGCGGCCCCACGCCCATTGCTGGACGGTCCGGCTGCCGACGATGGTGTCGGGACCGACCAGTTCGATATGGGCGTTGAGCACGCGCGTCGGCGTGACGTCGGTGTCGCGGATGCCGTGGGCCCAGTCGATCAGCAGGTGGGCGTCGGCGCCGGCCGGGAAGGTATAGCGGTGCAGGCCGGCGCGCATCGTGGCCGTCAGTTCGGCGCGGATGCCGCTGTCGGGCAGGGTCAGGCTGTAATAGCCGGGCGTCGCCACCTCGTCGTCGTGGCTCATGCGCGTGCGGTAGCTCCCCGCCGGGTTGGCCAGCGTGCCGGGCGAGAGGACGGGCTGGCCGATGGTGGGCACGATCAGCAGGTCGAGCATGTCGGAAGCGCCCGTGCCCGACAGATGGGTATGCGAGAAGCCAAGCAGGGTGGCGTCGTCGTGGTAATAGCCCGAGCAGGCGTCCCAGCGGCAATTGTCGGTATCGGGGCTGAGCTGGATCATGCCGAAGGGCAGGGATGCGCCCGGATAGACGTGGCCGTGCCCGCCGGTGCCGATCATCGGATTGACAAAGGTGGTCGGGTCGGCCTCACCCAGCGGATCGGCCAGGGCGATCCTGGGCAGGGCAGCGGCGAAGCCGCTGGCGGCGGCGGTCATGAGCAAATGGCGGCGAGACAGCATGGTAAGCCTTACAACAGGTGCGGTTTGCGGGCGGCGATATCGAGGACAAGCTCGCCGAACAGGGTGTTGGCCCAGGCGAACCAGGGCCGGGTGAAGTTGGACGGATCGTCCTTGTTGAAGGCTTCGTGCATGAAGCCGGTATTGGCGGTGGTGGCCTTCAGCCAGGCCAGGCAGCGGGCGATTTCGGCGTCATTGTCCGAGGTCAGGGCGCGCATGGTGATCGACATCGGCCAGATCATGTCGCGGCCGATATGCGGGCCGCCGACGCCTTCCGCCGCCGTGCCCCTGAAGAAATAGGGGTTGGCGTCGCCAAGCACGGCGTTTCGAGTGGCGCGGTAGATAGGGTCTGTGGCCGCGACCGCGCCGAGATAGGGCAGGCTCAACAGGCCCGGGGTATTGGCGTCGTCCATGAAGAGGGTGTTGCCGTAGCCGTCGGCCTCGTAGGCCCAGACAGTTTCGCCGGCCGGAAGTTTCGCCTGACCCCAGGTTTTCAGCGCGGCGGCGACCTCATCGGCCAGCGACTGGCAATCGACGGCGAAGCCGGTGCCCATGTTGAGCGCGGTCGCCATTTCGGCCATGCGGCGCAGCGTCACCACGGCGAAGTGGTTACCCGGGATGTTGAAGGGATAGACGCAGGCATCGTCCGACGGGCGGAAGCCGGCGTGGATCAGGCCGACCTTCTTCGTCGGCGCGCCAAGGCCATTGAGGGGCAGGGTATCGACCGGATTGGCCGCCTGGCGCTGGAAATGGTAGGGGCCGTCGTTCGCCTTGCGCTGCTGCTCGCGGAAGGTCTGAAGCACGCGGCGGATGGCCTGCTGCCACGTGTCGTCGAAAGGTTGCGTGTCGCCGGTAGCCTGCCAGTAGCCGTGGGCCAGGCGGACCGGATAGCACAGGCTGTCGATCTCCCATTTGCGCTCGGCCACGCCCGGCGCCATGTCCGTGTCGTCCTCCAGCGCCCAGCTGAGGTTGGTTTTCGCTGTCGGGTCGCGCATGAAGGCGTTGGCGTAGGGGTCGATCAGGATCGAGCGGGCCTGGCGCGCGATCAGGCCGCGAAACAGGGTGGTCAGGGCCTCGTCGCCCTTGGCCAGCGGCAGGTAGGGCCACACCTGGGCCGAGCTGTCGCGCAGCCACATGGCGTCGATGTCGCCGGTGATGACGAAGGCATCGCCGGACGAGACCGTCACCGTGGTGTCGAGCGTATTGGGGAAGCAGTTTTCGAAGAGGAGAGCGAGGTCGGGATCGTGGATCTTCGCCTTGGTGGCGGCGATGCAGGCTTCGACGGCGGGGCTTGAGAACTTGCGGTCGGCGGGCGCCGGACGGGCCGGGGGCAGGACGGCGCGCGCCGATCCGGCCGCCAACACGGTCGCCGCCATGCCTGTCAGGAGAGTTCGCCTGTCCATTCGTTACCGCCCCGTTTTAACGGCTATAGGGCCGCAAAAGCGTTACGGATGCAACAGAAAACCATGGACGAGGCAACCGTTTTGCAGGCAGCAAGACGCCCCGTCACCTTCCCCAACGCTAAAGATTCAACAGTGCCGGATCGCCGCCCTGGGCGGTGATGTTGATGCTGATGGCGCGTTCGCTGGCAAAACGCGTCAGGGCCAGCGGGCCGCCGGCCTTGGGGCCGGTGCCGGAAAGGCCTTCGCCGCCGAAGGGCTGAACGCCGACCACCGCGCCGATGACCGTGCGGTTGACATAGACGTTGCCGGCGGGGACGGCGTGCATGATGCTGTCGGCAAAGGCTTCCAGGCGCGAATGGACACCCAGGGTCAGGCCGTAGCCGCGCGCCGCCAAGGCTTTGGTGACTGTGTCAGGTTTCTGCGAATCGTAGCGCACGATATGCAGGATCGGGCCGAAGACCTCGCGCTCCAGTTCCTCGGGCGACTTGAGTTCGGCCAGCGTCGGCGCGAAGAAATGGCCATTGAGGTTGGCCGGCATCGGCGTGCGGTGCAGGACCTGCTTGCGCGCCTGAAGCGTTTCGAGGTGGCGTTGCAGCAAATCCTGCGCGTCGGCGTCGATGACCGGGCCGGTATCGGTGGTGAAATCGGCCGGATCGCCGATGGTCAGGCCATCCATGGCGCCTTTCAGCGTCTCGATATAGCTGTCGGCCAGTTCGTTGGGCACGAACAGCAGGCGAAGGGCCGAACAGCGCTGGCCGGCCGAACCGAAAGCCGAGGCGATGACGTCGTCGACCACCTGTTCTTTCAGCGCAGTGGTATCGACGAACATGCCGTTGAGTCCGCCGGTCTCGGCGATGAACGGCACGATCGGACCGTCCTTGGCGGCGAGCGTCTGGTTGATGCGCCGCGCCGTATCCGTGCCGCCGGTGAAGGCGACGCCGGCAATGCCGGGATAGCCGACCAGCGCCGCGCCGATGCTTTCGCCCGTGCCGGGCAGAAGCGCCAGCAGGTCGGGATGCAGGCCGGCGCCATAGAACAGCTTGACCGCCTTGTGGGCGATCAGCGGCGTCTGTTCGGCGGGCTTGGCCAGGACCGCATTGCCGGCGGCGAGCGCCGCGCAGATCTGGCCGGTGAAGATGGCCAGCGGGAAGTTCCACGGCGAGATGCAGACAAAGACGCCGCGGCCATGCAGTTGGTGCAGGTTGCGTTCACCGACCGGGCCGTTGAGCAGGGCGGGCGTGCCGAACTGCTCGCGCGCCAGCCTGGCGTAGTAGCGGCAGAAATCGGCGGCCTCGCGCACCTCGGCAATCGCATCGGCCCAGGTCTTGCCGGCCTCGCGCACCATGACGGCGCACAGCTTGTCATGGCGGTCTTCGAGCGCATTTCCCATGGCTTCGAGAACCTTGGCCCGGCCATCGCCGCCGAGATCGTTCCATGCCGGCTGGGCGGCCTGGGCGCGATCGAAGGCTTCCTTGATCATGGTGGGGTCGGCGTCGTGGACCTCGCCGACGATTTGTGTCAGGTCGGCCGGCGCGAAGACATGCGAGGCGTAGGTCGAATGTGGTTTGCCGCCGATCAGGGCGTTCGATTCCTTGGGGTCGGCATCGAGGGCGTGGATGGCATGGGAGAGACGCTCGCGCACGGCGGCGATGCTGATATCCGGGCCCATCGAGTTCAGGCGGTCGCCGTACATGTCGCGCGGCAGGGGCAGGCGGGCGTGGCGGGCGGGATGGGCCATGACCTTTTCGACCGGATCGGAAATCACGTCCTTCGGGTCGATCTTCTCGTCAAGCAGGGCGTTGACAAAGCTGGAATTGGCGCCGTTTTCGAGCAGGCGGCGGACAAGATAGGGCAACAGGTCCTCGTGGCCGCCGACCGGGGCATAGGCGCGCAGGGGGAAGGCCTCGAACTGTTCGGCGGCTTCGGCGTAAAGCTGCTCGCCCATGCCGTGCAGGCGCTGGAATTCGACCGTGACGCCGGCATCCTTGGCCATGCGGCGGACGGCGGCCAGGGAATGGGCGTTGTGGGTGGCGAACTGGCTGTAGATATGGGGCGCCGAATCGATCAGGGCCTTGGCGCAGACGAGATAGGAAAGGTCCGTCGCCGCCTTGGTGGTGTGGACGGGATAGTCCTCGCGGCCCATGACCTGGGCGCGCTTGATTTCGGTGTCCCAGTAGGCGCCCTTGACCAGGCGGACCATCAGCCGGCGACCGCTCTTTTCGGCCAGTTCACGCAAGGATGCGATGACCCAAGGGCAGCGCTTCTGGTACGCCTGGATGGCGAGGCCGAGGCCCTTCCAGTCGCCAAGCTCCGGTTCGTGGGCGAGGCGGTCGAGGATTTTGAGCGACAGGGCCAGGCGGTCGGTTTCCTCGGCGTCGAGCGTGAAGTTGATATTGGCCTTGGCGGCGAGGATGGCCAGCGGCTTGAGTCGCGGGTAAAGCGCTGCCATGACGTCGTCGATCCTGGCGGCTTCGTAGCGCGAATAGAGGGCGGAAAGTTTGACGGAGATGCCATGGTCGGCTTCCGGGCCGTTCTTCGTCACCTTGGCCAGGGCGGTGATCGCGTCGGCATAGGCCTTGGCGTAGCGGTCGGCGTCGCGCTCGGTGCGCGCCCCTTCGCCCAGCATGTCGAACGAGCAGAGATAGCCTTCCTTGGCGGCGCGTTTCAGGGCGGCCTCGATGGTGCGGCCGAGCACGAACTGCTCGCCCATGATGCGGATGGCCTGGGCCACGGCCTGGCGGATGACGGGCTCGCCCAGGCGCTGGGTCAGACCGGTCAGGTAGCCCTTCAGGTCCTTCTTGGCGGCGTCGTCGACGTCGATGATCTTGCCGGTCAGCATCAGACCCCAGGTCGAGGCGTTGACGAACCAGTTGTCGGACTGGCCGAGGTGCGACGCCCAGTCGGCCGGCGCGATCTTTTCGGCGATCAGCTGGTCGCGGGTGGCTTCGTCGGGGGTGCGCAGCAGGGCTTCGGCCAGGCACATCAGGGCCAGGCCCTCGCGAGTGCCGAGCGAAAATTCCTTGAGGAAGCTTTCGACCACGCCCTGCTTCTGGGCGGCCTTGCGCGTGGCGCGCACCAGCGACTCGGCCTCGGCGCGGACGACGGCGCGGGTCTGGTCGGTGAGAGGATTGCGCTTCAGGAGTTCCGCGCAGATGGCCGCGTCCGAGAGATATTTGTGATCGTCCAGACTGTCCCAGTCGAAGACGAAGCTGCGGTTCATCGGCGTGGCGGCATCCGGCATATGTATGACTCCCTTTTGTTGCGCCTGATACTACCGGCGTCTTCTGAAGGATAGGGGGAATTTGGCCGCACCTTAGCATCTTCGCAGGCGAGTGCACGGGGAAAGATGACAAGTCGCCCCACTACCGCATCTAGCGTCCCAAGAGCGCGCGTCGTGGTGGTGGGCGACTTGCTTTCTTGCCTTCCCATCCGCAGCAACTCCCGCTAGCTTCCCCGCAAAAAGGGAGGCCGCCGTGCGCGATCCACGCTACGATATCCTGTTCGAGCCGGTGAAGATCGGGCCGGTGACGGCGCCCAACCGCTTCTACCAAGTGCCGCACTGCAACGGCATGGGCTGGAAGCATCCGCAGGCCCTGGCGAAGATGCGCGAGACCAAGGCCGAGGGTGGCTGGGGCGTGGTGTGCACCGAGGAGGTCGAGATCCATCCGACCTCGGAATTCGCCCCCTATATCGAGGGACGGCTGTGGGACGACGCCGATATTCCGGCCATGGCCTTGATGGTCGAAGGCGTGCACAAACACGGGTCGCTGGCCGGGTGCGAACTGGCCTATAACGGCTTCGCCAATCCCAACCTCTACAGCCGCGAGGTGCCGGTGTCACCGTCGGGCGGTCCGGTCAAGGACCAGTCGCCGATCCATACCCGCGCGCTCGACCTCGACGACATTCGCAACATCCGGCGCTGGCACAAGGCGGCGGTTGTGCGCGCCAAGAAGGCTGGTTTCGACATCATCTATTGCTATGCCGGGCACAACCTGTCCATCGCCATGCATTTCCTGTCGCGCGAGATGAACACGCGGACGGACGAATACGGCGGCAGCCTGGAGAACCGGGCGCGGTTCCTGCGCGAACTGCTGGAGGACGCGCACGATGCCGCCGGCGACACCTGCGCCATCGCCTGCCGTATCGCGGTCGACCAGCTGCTGGGGCCGAAGGGCCTGACCTTCGATGGCGAAGGGCGCGAGGTGATCGAACGGCTGGCCGAGCTGCCCGACCTGTGGGACGTCAACCTGGCGGACTGGAGCAATGACAGCGTGACGGCGCGCTTCGCTGACGAGGGCGCGCAGGAACGCTATACGGCTTTCGTCAAATCGGTGACTTCGAAACCGGTGGTGGGAGTGGGGCGGTTCACCTCGCCCGACGCCATGGTCAGCCAGATCCGGCGCGGTGTCTTGGACCTGATTGGGGCGGCCAGGCCGTCGATCGCCGATCCGTTCCTGCCGGCCAAGGTAAGGGACGGCAATCACGACGATATCCGCGAATGCATCGGCTGCAATATCTGCGTGTCGGGCGACATGACCGTGACGCCGATACGCTGCACCCAGAACCCGACCATGGGCGAGGAGTGGCGCAGGGGATGGCATCCGGAACGGATCGCGACGGTTACGAAGGTGGAAAGCGTGCTGGTGGTTGGTTCGGGGCCGTCGGGGCTGGAATGCGCCCGGGCCCTGGCCAGGCGTGGCATGCATGTAACGATCGCCGAGCGCGAGCGCGAAGCCGGCGGCCGGGTGCGTCTGGAGGCGAAACTGCCCGGGCTTGCGACCTATAAACGCGTGGCGGACTACCGGTTGCAGCAACTGCGGCAAATGCCGAATGTCGAGTTTTATCTCGACAGCGACATGACCGCCGAGACCATCGCCGAACTGGGCATGGATCATGTTGTGCTGGCGACCGGCTCGCGCTGGCGGCTCGACGGCATGGGACGGAAATCGCGTGTCCCGATTCCGGGCGTGGTCGAGGCGAAGGTGCATTCACCGGACTTGATTTTGCGCGGCGATTGGCCTGACGGCGAGGTGCTGATCTATGACGACGACCACTACTATATGGGCGGGGTATTGGCCGAGCTTTTGACGCGGGCCGGGTGCAAGGTGATCTTGGCGACGCCGGCGCCGCTGGTCTCCAACTGGACCGAGAACACGCTGGAACAAGGCCGCATCCAGTCGCGGCTGGTCGAACTTGGCGTCGATATCCGCTGCAATAGCTATCTCTACCGGGCGGATGGCGACGCGTTCGAAATGCGCGGCGTGTTCGGCGGACCTTCTGCCATGGTGCGCGGGGTTACGCTGGTGCCGGTGACGTCGCGCGTGCCGGTGGACGGGCTTTATCATGATCTGAAGGCGCTGGGCGTTACGGCGCGGCGCATCGGCGATTGCCTGGCGCCGGGGACGGTGGCCGCGGCGGTCTATTCCGGCCATCGCATGGCGCAGTACTGGGGCGAGCCGGAGGAAGCACCCTATAATTTCAGGCGTGAGACGATTTTACTCGAATAATTGCCTTGGCGGCCGCGACCGCCGTGCTGAAGCAGGCCTGCAGCAGGTAGCCGCCGGTCGGCGCTTCCCAGTCGAGCATTTCGCCGATGGCGTAGACGCCGGGCAAGGCTTTCAGTTCGAAATCGGGCGTCAGGGATTCGAAGCGGATGCCGCCGGCGCTCGATATGGCGCGGTCGAGGCCCTGCATGGCGGTGAGGCGAAGGGTGGCAGTCTTGGGATTGGAAGGTCCCCCTCCGTCGCTTCGCGCCACCTCACCTGCAAGCGGGAGAGTATGGAAAGAGGCGGCCTCCCTGAGCAGGGCAATGGCGGCCGGGCTCAGGTTCAACGCCTTGCGCAACTGGTTGCTGCGGCTGTCCTTCGGCGAGGCGCGTTTCAGCTTGTTGACGGCTTGCGCGGTGTCGAGGTCGGGACGCAGGTCGATGGCGAGGTCGGCGCGGCCATCGCGGGCAATGGCATCGCGCAAGGGGCCGGACAGGGCGTAGATGGCGCCGCCTTCGAGGCCTGAGCGGGTCAGCATGATCTCGCCCTTTACCTCACGGCCGGCGAAGCGCAGGGCGACGTTCTTCAGCGGTTCGCCGGCGAAACGGTCGCGGAAAGGGTCGCTCCACGCCACCTGGAAACCGGCATTGGCTGGCTGGAACGGCGCGATGTTGACGCCCATGCTTGCCAGGGTAGGCGCCCAGCCGCCATCGCCGCCCAGGCGCGGCCAACTGGCGCCGCCGAGCGCCAGCAGGGTAAAATCGGCGGCGACGGCGGCGCCGTTGATGACGGGGCGCCCGTGGTCGAAGCCTTGCCAGTCCGAACGGGTATGGATCGTCACACCCTGATTTGCCAGTCGCGCCAGCCAGGCGCGCAGCAAGGGCGAGGCCTTCAGGGCTTTCGGAAAGACCCGGCCGCTGGAACCGACGAAGGTCTGGGCGCCGAGGCCATCCGCCCAGGCGCGCAGGTCGGCCGGTGAAAAAGCTTCGAGCACTGGTCGTAAAAGCGACGCCCGCTTGCCGTAGCGCGCCAGGAAACGTTCGAACGGTTCGGAATGGGTGAGGTTGAGCCCACCGCGCCCGGCCATCAGGAACTTGCGCGCCGGCGACGGCATGCGCTCATGGACAGCGACGCGCAGGCCGGCGGCGCTCAGACGTTCCGCCGCCATCAGGCCGGCCGGACCGGAACCGATGATGGCGACGGAAGAAGGCATGCGCGTGCTTAGCCGCAAAGACGTTCCGCGCCAAGTTTTGATATTTCGCGCCGCCGTCCCTCATCGCGCCCTTGCGCGCGGACGGCCACAATGCCTGCGCTATCCGCGCAACCCAAGGAACCCAAGCCATGAAACGCATCATCATCGCCTCCCTCATCCTGCTCGCCCCGCTCGTCAGCGCCTGCCACACCGTGCATGGCGTAGGCAAGGACATCACCGCCGTTGGCCACGGCGTCGAAAATACGTCCGGCAAGAACAACTGACGCTCAACAGGCGTAAAAAAGCATGGTAGGGATTCGCGTTTTCAAGGAGCGCAAATCCATGACCAAGCCTGTTTACCGCCTCGCCGCCATCACCCTGATCGCCTTGCTGCCGCTTCTGGCGTCGTGCAATACCGTCCGGGGTGTCGGCAAGGATATCTCCGCCGTCGGTCACGGCATTTCGAATACGTCCGGCAAGAACTAGGACGTATGTTTCAAAAGGCTCCGGTCATGATGGCCGGGGCCTTTTTTTGCCGCATTTTTGGCGAAAACGGTGGCTAGTCTGTTCGCGTCTTCAGGGGGATCGGGATGGACCGCCGCGCCTTTATCGCTGCTCTGCCGGGACTGGCCCTGACGGCATGCAGGCCGCAGACCCTGATCCCCCGGGAAAAGCGCGCGGTTACCCAGGGCAGGGCCGCCGAATTGCTGGCCGCGGCGCACGCGCAGACCAAAAGCTTTGTCTGGTACGACGGCGCCTATAGCCGCATCGCCTATCCCGGCGGCGACGTCGCACCCGATCACGGCGCCTGCTCGGACGTGGTGATTCGCGCCTATCGCGCCCTCGGCATCGACCTGCAGAAGCTGGTCCACGAGGACATGACGGCCAATTTCCACCTCTATCCGCAAAAGTGGGGCCTGAAGGCGCCCGACGCCAATATCGACCATCGCCGGGTGCCCAACCTGATGGTCTTCTTCTCGCGCTTCGGCACGGTTCTGCCGCTGAGCCACGATCCGCGCGATTACCAGCCGGGCGATATCCTGGCGACCGCGCCTTCGACAACCCATATCGCCCTGGTGAGCGATGTCTATTCGATGTTCGACAGCCAGCGGCTGACGGTCATCCAGAATATCGGCCACGGCGTCAACCAGGACGACGCCCTGTTCAGCTACCGGCTTTTGGGACATTACCGCTATGGGCTTTAAGCGTTTCCTGGCCTGGCTGGCCGAAAAGCTGCTGGAACTGCACCTGGGCATCGCCGCCCTGCTGCTGGTCAAGTTCTTCGTGCCGGTGACGCCGCAGGCCTACCAGAGCGTCGGCGGCTTCTTCCAGGGCGTGCGCGATACCTATGCGGGGGCCTATGACGACGCCAGCTACGTGGCCGGCAATTTTCTCGGCGGACCGCTTGATTATGCGTTGAATACCTATCTCGCCTCAGCATGGGTCATCGGCTTCTATTTTTATATCTCAAGCCTCTACGTGCTGCTGTCGCTGCTGGCGGCGGCGCTCAGCCATGCGCATTACAGCCGCAACGCCCTGGTGGCCTACGGTTTGAGCTTCGGCCTGTTCTGCCTGCGTTTCGTGCATGTGCTCGACAGCAGCAACCTATACGCCGGTGTCGCGCTGTTCGTGCTGGGGGCGATTATCGTGTGGATCAGTGCCGGCGTCGGGGCTCGTTTGAGTGGCCCGGCCGCGCCATCAATGCACGGCCGCGTACGCCTCGATTTCAGCCATTAGCTGCGCCTTGCGGTCTTCGCTGGCGAACGAGCCGGTGATGCTGTTGCGGGCCATTTGCAGGCAATCGCCGCGGTCGATCAGGCCGCGTGACGTCAGGCTGCGGAAGTTGTCGTTCACATAGCCGCCGAAATAGGCTGGATCATCCGAATTGACGGTGGCCTTGAGGCCCTTGCTCAACATGTCGGGGATCGGGTGATCCTTCAGGTCCCTGACCACGCAGAGCTTGTGGTTGGAAAGCGGGCACACGGTCAGGGTCAGGCCCTCGGCGGCGATGCGCTTTGTCAGGGCGGCGTCTTCGAGCGAGCGGTTGCCGTGGTCGATGCGGTCGATTTTCAGGATATCCAGCGCTTCGTAAACATAGTCGGGAGGGCCTTCCTCGCCGGCATGGGCGACCAGCTTCAGGCCCAGGTCTCGGGCGCGGGCGAAGACGCGGGCGAACTTGGACGGCGGATGGCCCACTTCCGACGAATCGAGGCCGACGCCGATGATCCTGTCGAGGTGCGGCAGGGCCTGGTCGAGCGTGGCCATGGCGGCGTCTTCATCGAGATGGCGCAGGAAGCACAGGATCAGGCCCGAGGTCAGGCCATGCTTGGCGAAGGCCGCGTTCTGGGCGGCGTGAAGACCGTCGATCACGGTCTCGAAGGCTATGCCGCGATCGGTATGGGTCTGCGGGTCGAAGAAGATCTCGGCGTGGCGGACATGATCGGCGGCGGCGCGGGCGAAATAGGCCATGGCCAGGTCGTAGAAGTCGGCCTGTGTGCGCAGGACATTGGCGCCCTGGTAATAGATGTCGAGAAAGTCCTGCAGGTTGGAGAAGTCGTAGGCGGCGCGGATGGCTTCGACGCTGGCAAAGGGCAGTTCGATGCCGTTGCGCCGCGCCAGCTCGAACATCAGCTCGGGTTCGAGCGAGCCTTCGATATGCAGGTGCAGTTCAGCCTTGGGCAGGCCAGAGACAAAGGCGTCGAGGGCCGAGATGGCATGGGCATCGGGCATGGCAGACTCCTTCGTTCTTCAAATGCTAAATTATTAAAAGGAATTTTGGTGCCAAGTTGAATAATTGTCTGCATTAGGCAATAAACCACTTTGGTCTAAATAAGAAAAATTTACGCTTCCAATTTTTGGTGCGCTTTTATGATGCCTTTTTTTAAAAAGTGAGCGGATTTGATTTCCACGGTCAATTAAATCTTTAGATAAAACGTAACTAAAATATATACAATCATCGCAATGTTCATAAATTCCAGTCATAACTGTAGAATATCTCTGATCTATTTTGCCATTTCCGTCATCTAATCCAAAATATATCATGGTCAATTCTTTTGGAGGTAGATTTTTATTCCTAAATTCATCAATTAAATTGTTTCTTTCAACTACAAAATCATTGAATGTTTTTACGGTTTGCGATAATGCTGTAACCATTGCTAATGGACGGCCAGTAATGTCTACTTTTTCAAAAATTAGTGTATTCAAAAAATCAGCGTGGGTTTTTATAGGCATTAATGTTTGAAAGTCAGTATGAATTGTGTATTCGTATGTGTTTGATCCCAATTGCGAACGTGATAGTTTTCTTAGTTTGTCGTATTCTTCGTGCTGTTTTTTATATTTCTCACATAAATTTTTAACGTGTTGATCTTTTGAGGTAATGAAAACGTTCAAGATCGTTGACGTGGCAGAAATTGCCACATTTATATTTCTGATTTCCGACAGCAAATATTCTTTGTCTTTCGATCGCTCTGCAATGTAATTTGCCCCAATGGCACCTGCAAATGCACCAGCTAGTGCTCCAAATAGCGAACTCACGAATGCAGATATAAACGCCGAATTGAGGAGGTCCCATATACCATCCGATGGCCTTCCGATTTGCAAAAGGATTGGCGAAGCGTCCATAATTACCCGTACCAATTACCATCGATTCGAGAAACTGGCTTTCTAGATATTCACGCCATAATGCTTGGCAAGCTCAGAACTTGGCTTCCATGTCTTCCAATTCGACGCCCTTGGTCTCCGGGAAGAAGCGCGCCACGACGATGAACTGAATGGCGGTGCAGACAGCGAAAAAGACGAACGGCAGGGCCTTGGTGTGGGCGGCGACCAGCGGAAAGGCGGCCGAGATGACGGCGTTGGCGATCCAGTGGGTGGCGCTGCCCAGGGACTGGCCGGTGGCGCGCACCGGCGTCGGGAAGATCTCGCTGATATAGACCCAGATGACCGCGCCTTGTGAGAAGGCGAACGAGACGATGAACAGGATCAGCAGGGCCAACAGGTATTGTTTGCCCTCGCCGGTGGCCATGATCACCGCCACGCCGCCAAGTGCCGCCGCGCAGCCGACGGCGCCGATGGTCAGCAACCGCTTGCGGCCGAAGCGGTCGATCAGGCTGAGGCCCACCAAGGTGGCGATCAGGTTGGCGAGGCCCACGGCGATCGATTGCTGGTCGGCCGAGACGCTGGAAAAGCCGGCGGCGGCGAAGATATCGTTGAGATAGTAGAGGATGGCGTTGATGCCGGTCAGCTGGTTGAACAGGGCGATCAACACGGCGAACAGGATCGGCTTGCCGTGCTGGCTCAGAGACAGTTTGCCCTGGCCGGCGTCGGAACGGGCGAAGTCGGCGATCATGGCGGCGGGATCGGCGATGCCGAGCCTGGCCAGGCTCAGTGCCGCTTCCTCGCCGCGGCCCTTGGCCACCAGCCAGCGCGCGCTTTGTGAAATGGTGAAAAGCAGGGCGAAAAAGACGCCGGCGGGCAGGGCGGCCAGGCCGAGCTTCCAGCGCCAGGCATCCGGCCCGCCGATATACTGGCCAACGAGATAGTTGCTCAGATAAGCCAGCAGGATGCCGAAGACGATGTTGAACTGGAACAGGCCGACCAGCATGCCGCGCTTTTCCGCCGGCACGATCTCGGAAATATAGACGGGCGCCAGCACGGATGAGCCGCCGATGGCGAGGCCGAGCACGAAGCGGCAGCCGACGAAGGGCCACAGGCCGGGGGCGAAGGCGGAGCCGAGCGTCGCCAGTACGTACATAAGGGCGATGAGCCGCAGGGCATCGCGACCGCCGATGGCGTCGCCAAGCCGGCCCATGAACAGGGCGCCGACGAAGGTGCCCCACAGGCCGGCGGAAACCGCTAGGCCGAGATTGGCGTCGCTCAGGTGATAGACGGCGCGCAAGGCGCTGGTAACGCCTGAAATCACCGCCGTATCGAAGCCGAACAGAAGCCCGGCCAGGCTGGCGATGAACACACCGGTGACGTTGATCCGCATGCCGCACTCCCCGTAATTCTTATATTTGATTACGGTTATGCCACGGAAGCGAGGATCACGCGACCTTCTTCTTCACCAGGCTTTCGAGGGAGCGCAGGTCGAGGCCGCGCGTTTCGGTGCCATATTTAATGAACAGGGCAAGGCCGCCAAGGATCGGGATCATGATCAACGCGGCGGCCAGGCCCATCGGCGGGGCATGGATACCCAGCGAGGGAATGAGCGCCGCCACGGTCATGAACTGGGCGAAGACGCCGCCGCCCTTGGTGCAGGCCGCCACCCAGCCGGTGGCGCGGCCACGGAAGTGCAGCGGATAGCTTTCCGACGTGTAGGGCAGGATGATTGCGATGATGCCATTGGTGCCGATGATCAGCATCGAGATCGGCAGGACCGGGCTCGGCAGCATACCGTGCTCCAGCATCCACACGCCGATGAGGCCGAGAAAGGTGACGAACATCATCGTCGCCAGCGCCCACTTGGTGCTCCAGCGGCTGTACATCAGGGTGCAGACGAAGACGACCGGGAAGGCGATCAGGGCCGACAGGGCCAGCAGTTTCGACGACACTTCCATCGAATAGCCCTTGCTGACCAGTTCGTTGGGCATCCACAACAGCAGGCCGAAATTGATCAGGCCCCAGGCGAGCGCGCCGATGGTGAGCGCCGCCGTCTTGCCGATCAGGCCGGGCGTCCACAGCCTGGGCTCGCTGCCGTCGTGCTTGGCGTGGTGATGGGCGAAGGTGTCGTCGGTGTCTTCCTCGCCCTCCTTCAGTTCGTGGCTTTCGGTGCCGAAGCGCGCCATGACCTTCTGCGCCTCGTCACGGCGGCCGCGCGACAGCAGGAACTTGGCTGATTCGGGCATCAGGCCGCCCATCAGGATCAAGACCAGGCCGGTCGGCAGGTTGAGCAGCCACAGGATGCGCCACGAGAGGTGCGGCACCAGGATCGCCGAGGCCTCGCTGGCCGCCAGGTAGCCGCCGACGGCGCCGAGGCCGCCGACCAGGACCAGCGCCCAGCCGCGATGCTTCGACGGCATGGTTTCGGCGAGCAGGGCGTAGGTGACCGGCAGCATGCCGCCGGCGCCCATGCCCATCATGAAGCACATGCCGATGTTCCACGCCAGCGAGGGCATGGCGCCGCAGATCGAGGTGCCGACGAAGACGACAGCCGACAGCAGGATGGCCGCCTTGCGGCCGTAGATATCGGCCAGCACGCCCCACAGGATCGAGCCGCAGGTGGTGCCGATCAGGGCGAAGAAGGGTACGAGCGACGCCTGCTGCTTGGTGACGCCATATTCCTTGATCATGCCGGGCACGGTGAAGCCGAGGCTGGCCGGCTTCATCACATCGATGACCAGGGCCACGACCAGGACCGCCATCAGTCCCCAGTGAGCGGAACCGAGCTTCAGGTCCTCGGGTGCGGCGACGGTGATGCGCGCATTGGCCTGCATGTGCTCGCCGACCTTGGGCGGCAGCAGGCCGTAGGCGGCGATGAGGATACCGAAGATGATGGTGAACATGCCGAAGATCATGCCGGGATCCATCGGCATGCCAGCCAGTTTGAAGCCCATGTCCTTGCCCATCATGAACATGGGCACGTGCAGCAACACGCCGATAGTGACGGCGACACAGCCGAGCGCGAAAGCCCAGGCGGCCCTGCGGCCCATAAAGACATTGGCGTTCATGATATACCGTCCCCGATTTATTATCATCGCTAGGCATAACCGCATTTTTCAAAATATAAAGCTTAAAATACAGTGGGTTGCAAAATTGCGTCAAATAATAATGTTGCTACGTTGGCAACATGTAATCGGATCAAGCCTTTAGCCGTGCCGTAATCATGGCTGCCAGGCGATCGGCGACGCGGCGGATGCGCGCGTTGCTGCGGACGTCTTCGTGCATCACCAGCCACACCGGCAGGGGCGGGAGGGCCATGCCGATATCGAGTCGCCCGAGTCCGGGTTGGGCGTCCGCCAGCAGGCGTTGCGCGAAGCCGATGCCGGCGCCGGCCAGCAGCAGGTGCCAGTAGACGATCTGGTCGTCGCAACGTACCGGGAACTGTTCGCGCGTCACCGGAAAGCCGTGGGCCGCGTAGCCCTTCAGGATATCCTCGGCGCGATCGAAACCGATGACATCGTGCCCCATCAGATCGGCCAGGCTGGCCGGTGCGCCCATGCGTTCGATATAGGACGAGGCGGCATAGCAGCCGAGCGGCGTATCGCCGAGCTTGCGCGCGATCAGCGAACCCTGGGTGGGATCGAACATGCGGATGGCGATATCGGCGTCGCGCCGCAGCAGGTTCTGCGCCGTGTCCGACGCGACGATTTCCAGCTGGATCAGCGGCTCCTCGCGCCGGATGGCGGTGACCATGTCGGGCAGGATCAGCGTCGCCACCACCTGCGAGGCGGTGATGCGAACGGTGCCGGACAAGGTTTCGGACTTGCCCTGGGCCTTCAAAGCCAGGGCTTCGGCGGCGGCGCCCATGGCGCGGGCGTCGTCGATCAGGCTCAAGGCGGCTTCGGTCGGTTCCAGGCCCTTGACGGTGCGGCGGAACAGCGAGACGCTAAGTTCGGTTTCGAGCGTCTTGATATGGCGGCTGAGCGTTGGTTGGGTGGCACCCGTGCGGGCGGCGGCGGCGCTCAGGGAACCGGTTTCGACGACGGCGAGAAAGGCTCTCAGGAGCGTCCAGTCGAGCATCTTGATATCCATTTTTGCATATATGTGATGCAATTTAGCGCAATTAACATGCAAATATAAATGGATCATCATGGCCCTGTCAAACAAAACGACAGGAGATGATGATGAAAACAGTTCTGGTTCTGGGAGCGCTTGGCGGCGTCGGACGCGTGGCGGCGAAGGCTTTCGTGGCGCGGGGCTGGCGCGTGCTGGGCCTGGTGCGCAAGGGCAAGACGGGCCTGCCAGAGGGTGTTGAGGCGGTGACAGCCGACCTGTTCGATGCCGCCGCCGTGGTGAAGGCATGCGGCGCGGTTGACGTGGTGTTCAACGGCCTCAACGCGCCCTATCCGGTATGGCCGACGGAGGCGCTGCCGCTCTATAGCGCCGCCGCCGATGTGGCTGAAGCCTTGGGGGCGCGGCACATCTATCCGGGCAGCGTCTATAATTTCGGCGCGCGCATGCCGGCGGAACTGCGGCCCGATACGCCGTTCGCGCCGACCACCATCAAGGGCCGCATCCGTGTCCAGATCGAAGCCATGTTGCGCGCAAGGGCCGAAGCCGGGCGTCTGAAGACCATTGTCATCCGCGCCGGCGATTTCTTCGGCGAAGGCGCGCCGAAAAGCTGGATGCGGGCGCTGGTGGCCAAGGACCTGAAAAAGGGCGTGATCACCGCGCCGGGCGGTTACGACACCGTCCACGCCTGGGCCTATCTGCCCGACCTTGCGCAAACCATCGTCCGGCTGGCCGAAATCGAGGCGACGCTGGACGCCTACGAGGTCTTCCACTTCGACAGCCACAACGTCACCATGCGCCAACTGGCCGAAGCGGCGATGGCGGTGACGGGGCGAAGGACGCGGCTGACGCACCTGCCGCGCTTCGTCTTTTCGCTGATCGCCGTGTTCGATCCGTTTATCAGGGCGGCGCTGGAGATGCTGTACCTGTGGGACGTGCCGCACGCCCTGAAGGACGAACGCCTGGCGGCGGTGATCGAACCGGTGCCGCGCACAAGCCTGACCGAGGCGATGAAGACGCTGCCGTAACGCAAAAAAAGGCGGGAATCGCTCCCCGCCTTTCTCGTGGTTGCATTTGTCCGGATCAGGCGGCCTCGGCCGCATCCTCGGCGCGTTCGGCCAGGACCGAGTCGAGCGCGCGGCCATCGGTGGCCCAAAGGTAACCGACCTTCTCCGACAGCGGATCCGGGAAGATGTAGGTTTCGCCCGCCTGGATGCCGGCGACGATCTTTTCGGCGGCGTGCTCGGGTGTCGCCTTGTCCCACGGCAGGTCCTTGGCCATGTCGGTATCGATCGGGCCGGGGTAGACGCCGAAGACGTCGATGTTGAAGGGCTTCAGGGTGGCGCGGAAGGATTGCGTCAGCGATTGCAGCGCCGCCTTCGACGCCGAATAGCCGGGCAGGCCGGGCGCGGCGGTCAGGCCGACAACGCTCAGCACGTTGACGAGGGTGCCCGAACGGCGGGCCTTGAAGGCGGGGGCGAAGGCGCGGATGACGTTGAGCGTGCCGTAGACATTGGTGGCGAAATCGGCGGTGACGGTTTCGAAGCTGGCGTCGAGCAGGTCGCCGAAGGTGGCGGTGCCGGCGTTGTTGATCAGGACATCGACGTCTTTGGCCGTTTGCGCGGCCGCCGTGATGCTGGCGGCGTCGTTGAGGTCGAGGGCCAGGGCGACGACGCGGGCGTCGTCGAAATCGGGCAGGGACGACGGCTTGCGGGCGGCGGCATAGACCTTGGCGGCGCCGGTTTTCAGCAGTTCGCGCACGGTGGCGGCGCCGATGCCGCGGTTGGCGCCGGTAACGAGGACGGTTTTACCTGAGAGGTTATGAGCGGACATGGCGTTTTTCCTTATGAAAGGGCCGTCGTCGTTGGGGAGGGCGGCTGTGGTGAATGTAAACAGATCGGTTTACATGCTGCTAGGTAAACAGATCGGTTTACTTTGTCAAGCGCTCATGCTATAAAATTTTTCGAAGGAGATTTGGTTATGGCTGACACCACGGCCCCCATTGCCGGCGGCAAGCGCCAGGAGATCATCGACCAGGCCTACAAGCTGTTCTACGACGGCGGCTTCCACGCCACCGGCGTCGACGCGGTCATGGCCGGCACCGGCATTTCCAAGCGCACGCTCTACAAATACTTCCCGTCGAAGGAGCATCTGATCGAGGCGGTGCTGGAACATTACGGCAGCGGTGTCGAGGCCAGCCTGTTTGGGCCGGCCCTGGCGCGTTCGGACGATCCGCGCCGGCAGATCCTGGCCATTTTTGACGTGCGCCGCGAGCTGATGGAATCGAGTCGTTGCCTGGGTTGCCTGGCCATGAAGGCGGCGCAGGAATACAGGGGCCGTCATGCCGGCATCGAGGAGACCGGCCGGCGGTCGTCGCAGATGATCGAGGACCGCCTTGAGGCCTTGTGCGCCAAAGCCGGGCTGGCGCGGGCGCGCGAAACGGCGCGCCAGATCGCGCTGGTCCTGCAAGGCGCCGTCCTGACGTCGCAGATGCGTGGCGACACCGAAGTTTTTCCCGACGCCAAGGCGGTGGTGCAAAAGCTGCTGGATTAGGCGGCGATCTCCACTAAGATCGCCGCATGGCTGAAAATGTCCGTGCCCAGACGAAAGAGCGGCCGCAGGAGACCCTGCCGGTGGCGTTGCTGCTGATCCTGGCGGCGGGGATGCTTGACGCCTATACCTATGTGGCGCGCGGCGGCGTCTTCGCCAACGCCATGACCGGCAACCTGGTCATCATGACGGTGCGCCTGGCCGAGGGGCAGTGGGCGAAGGCGCTGCCGTACCTTGCGCCGGTCGCCGCCTATATCGCCGGCGTAGCGGTGGCGCACGCCGTCAAGGAAAAGCCGCTGCGCGACCTGATCCGTTATCCGGCGCGCTTTTCATTGGGCCTGGAGGTGGCGTTCCTGGCTGTCGTCGCCTTCCTGCCGAGCTCCGTGCCCGATATGGTTGTCGTCGTCGGCATCGCTTTTGTGGCGGCGGTACAGGGAACCAGCTTCACGCGCATCGGCAGGTTCGCCTTCACCTCGGTGACGACCTCGGCCAACCTGCGCCATTTCACCGAAAGCGCCATGGCGGCCCTGGTCTTCGGCGGAAGCAAACACGAACACCGCGAGATGCGCTACTTCGCCGCCATCTGTTCATGCTTCTTCATTGGCGCCGTGCTGGGGGCGTTGACGACCTATCGGCTCGGTCATATCGCGGTGTGGCTGCCGATCGCGGCTTTAAGCGCGGCGCTTATCCTGTGCCTGCCGTGGAACAAGCCGCTGCACCGGCTGATGGGCCTGAACTAGAACTGGCAGGCTTGCGGGATGCTGTCGTCGGTCCAGTCGCTGACCGCCGTGGCGCCGCCCGGCACCGTCACGGCCTTGCGATTGGCCGTGCCCTTGCCGGTCAGGAAGTTGATGTCGCATGAACCGCCGGCCTTGGGATCCAGCGTATCACGCGAGGTCGCCGTCAGGCCGGCCACCACCATCTTGCCGTCGCGATAGGCCAGGCTATACACCTGGTCCCAGCGGTTGCGGCCGACACCGTCGTTTTCGGCATGGACCTGCAGGCCGCCAGACGTGCCCAGGCGCAGTTCCGGCAGGGTGCCCCAGATGGCGCCGGACCAGACGAAATCCTTGGCCGAACTGGCCAGGACCTTGCCGTTGTCGCCGTCGGAAAGATAGACCAGCAGGTCGGCGCCGTCTTCATCTTCCACCAGCACGGCGCGGTCCATGCTGCCGTCGTTGTTCCAGTCGCCGGTGACGGCGCTGAGAACGGTCTCGGGCGCGATGTCGGGTTGTTGCGCCTGCGCGGCAACCGGCAGGGCGAGAAGCGTGCTGAAGGCGAGTGCGCGAATGATCATGAAAATCCCCTTTGGCCAGTAGCGACGTTCTAAATCATGGCCGCGTCCTTGGCAAACGCTCACCGCAGGCGCGACAGCGCTTCACAAGCGCCGCCCTGGTGGGTTACCCTGCGGCATCGAGAGGCCGAATCCGCCATGACCGAACTGCGCGAAAGCCCGTTGGCAAAGAAGGCCGGTCATCTGGCCCTGCGCGTCTTCGCCCACCTCAAGCGCCGCATCCAGTCGAGCGACCTGTGGTTCATCGTGCTGGCCACCGGCATTGGCCTGGTGGCCGGCGCCACGTCGGCCGTGCTGGCCCATACCGCCCACGCCATCCAGCGCCTGCTTTACGGTTTTTCCGCCGACATGCGGCTGAGCGCTCTGCCGCAAATCGTGCCGTGGCGGCTGGTCGCCCTGCCGCTGGGCGGCGCGGTGCTCGGGCTTATCCGCATCATCTTGCCCAACCGCACGCGCGCGCCGATCGACGTGATCGAGGCCAATGCGCTTTATGGCGGACGCATCCCCCTGCGCGACAGCCTGGTGGTGTCGTTGCAGACCCTGGTGTCCAATGGTTTCGGCGCTTCGGTGGGCCTTGAAGCCGCCTTCGCCCAGATGGGCGGCGGCGTGGCGTCGAAGGTCGGCCAGTGGCTCAATCTCAAGCGCTCGTCCCTGCGCACCCTGGTCGGCGCCGGGGCCGGATCGGCCATCGCGGCGGCGTTCGGCGCGCCGCTGGCCGGCGCCTTCTACGCCTTCGAGGTGGTGATCGGCGGCTACACGATCGCTGCCCTGGCGCCGGTGGCGGCGGCATCGCTGGCGGCCGTGCTGGCGGCGCAATGGATGGGGGCCGAACCCTTCGTCATCGCTTCCACGGCGCGGCGTGAGATCGCGCTAAGCGGCTACCTGCTCTATGCCCTGCTGGGCGCGGTTTCGGCGGGGCTCGGCATCCTGATCATGCGCCTGATCGCCGTGTTCGAAGGCCTGACCCGGCGTATTCCGGTTTCCGAGGCGTGGCGGCCGGTACTGGGCGGTCTGTGCCTGGTGCCGATCGCCTTCCTTGCCCCGGCCGCCCTGTCGTCGGGACATGGCGCCATGACCATCTATCTCGAAATGCAGACGACGATCGTGGCGTTGCTGATCGTCCTGGGCCTGAAGCTCATGGCATCGATCGTATCGTTGTCGTTCGGCTTCCGCGGCGGTCTGTTCTTCGCTTCGCTGTTCGTCGGCGCCCTGCTCGGCATGGCCTTCGCCCAGATCGTCAACTTGGTCTATCCCGAGGCCAACCTCGACACCACCAACGCTGCCCTTGTCGGCATGGCGGCCCTGGCGGCGGCGGTGATCGGCGGGCCGATGTGCATGTCGCTGATGGTGCTGGAGGTGACCAAGGACTTCTACCTGACGGCGGCGGTGGTGACGGCGGCGCTGGTGTCCAGCGCGCTGATCCGCGAGCGCTTCGGCTATTCGTTCTCGACCTGGCGCCTGCACCTGCGCGGCGAGGCGGTCAAGACGGCGCGCGACATCGGCTGGGTGCGCACCCACACGGCGGCCAACCTGATGCGCAAGAACAATGTCACCATGAGTGACCATGCCTCGATCGCCGACCTGCGGGCCCAGGTGGCGCTGGGCTCGACCAACCGCGTCCTGCTGGTCGACAGCCACGGCGACTATCGCGGCCTGGTGCCGACGGCCGAAGCCTATATCGCCGGTGTCGACACCGATACGCCGCTCAGCCAGCTGGCCAAGCAGACCGAGGTCTATGTCAGGCCCGACATGGACATCGCCGCCATCCAGCGCGTGTTCGAACATTTCAGCGTCGACGACCTGGCCGTGGTCGACGAGGACCACAAGCTTCTGGGCATGCTGACCGAACGCTATGTCAACCGGCGTTACGCCGAAGCGCTGGAGCAGGCGCAGCGCGAGTTCTTCGGCGAGATGTGATCAGAACAGGGCCGGTTGCGCCGCCTGGGTTTCATTGGCCAGCTTCAGCGACGCATAAGCCATGAGATCGACCGGCCGGCGCATCATCCAGTCATCCCAGCGTTCGACATCGAGGATCACCGGTTCGCGTTCGTGGATGGCGGCCATGTCCGGACCCGCCGGCCGGGTCAGGATGGCGAAGCTCAAACACTCGCCTTCGACCAGGCGGGCCTCGTCCCACAGGGCGGCAAACCCCATCGGCTGCTCGTCCTGCCGCGTGATGCGCCAGTTTTGCCGGCCGGATTTCGGCCCGGAACTTTCGCTGAAGCTGACGGCCGGCACGATGGCGCGGCGATAGCGCCACGGGCCTTTGAATGCCGGTTTTTCACCGGCGGTCTCGACCCTGGCATTGAAGGTTGTGCCCTTGAAATCGCGTAAAGCCCCGCGATACCAGTGCGGCACCAGGCCGAAACGCGCCTCGATGGCTTCGATGCGGCCATGATCGGGATTGTGCACCAGCACCGGCGCGGCCAGGCTTGGCGCCACCTTGCCCGTCGGCGCCGGCTCGTCGTCGAGATCGCGCCGGTTCTTCAGCATGGAAAGATAAAGCAGGGCTTCGAACTGTCCGCACATGGTTTTCAGATAGTCGCGATTCGCTGTTTCAGATACGGCACGATCTCGGCCTCGAACCATGGATTTTGTTTGAGCCAACCCTGGTTGCGCGGACTGGGATGGACCAGTGGCAGGTAGCCGGAGGCCGCGTAGTCCTCCCATGCCCGCAAAGTGGCGCCAAGGCTGGGCTTGCGCCGTGCGGCGAGGTAGCGCGATTGTGCATAGGTACCGATCAGCAGGGTCAGCTTGATGTTCGGCAGGTTGGCCAGGATGCGGTCGTGCCACAAGGGCGCGCATTCGGGACGCGGCGGGTTGTCGCCGCCCTTTCCGCGGCCGGGATAGCAGAAACCCATCGGCATGATGGCAAATTTGGCCTGGTCGTAAAAATCCTCGGATGTTACCCCCATCCAGTTGCGCAGGCGACGGCCGGAAGCATCGTCCCACGGAATGCCCGAGGCGTGGACCTTCGTGCCCGGCGCCTGGCCGATGACCAGCACGCGGGCGGCGGGATCGGACGCACGCACCACCGGCCGCGGTCCCAGCGGCAGGTGTTCCGCGCACAGGCGGCAGGCGGCGATATCGTCGAACAGGCTCATCGGGTTGTGGCGTTGACAGGGCAGGGGCCGCCCACTAACAAAAATCGACGGCGGCGTACATGCACGAGGGTGGGAACAGCGTGGAGCAGAATATAGGAACGCCGGCGCCGTTCGGACAGCCCATCCCCAGCCTTGACGTGGTGACGCCGGACATGTTCGAAGGCCTGGTGGCGCAAGGGCGGCCGGCGGTGTTGCGCGGTGCTGCCAGGCACTGGCCGCTGGTCGAACAGGCGCGCATCTCGGCGCGGGCGGCGGGCGACTATCTCAAGCGCTTCGATACGGACCGGCCGGTCCAGGTGTGGCTGGGCGAACCGGCGATCCAGGGCCGCTTCTTCTATGGCGAAACGCTCGACAACCTGAATTTCCAGAAGTTCGACGCGCCGGTATCGCCGACGCTCGACCACCTGCTGGCCCAGGCCGATGCCGAGATGCCGCAGTCGGTCTTCATCCAGTCGATGTCGGTGGCCGATCACCTGCCGGGCCTGCTGCCGCAACTGAACCTCGACTTGGTGCCGGGCGTGGCGCCGCGCATCTGGATCGGCAACCAGTTGCGCGTGCAGACCCATTACGATCCGGTCGACAACATTGCCTGCGTGGCGGCGGGGCGGCGGCGCTTCACCCTGTTTGCGCCGGAGCAGATGGCCAATCTCTACATCGGCCCGCTGTACAAGACGGTCGCCGGTGCGCCGATCAGCCTGGCGTCGCTGGAAAACCCGGATTTCGAACGTTTTCCGCGCCTGCGCGCGGCGATGGGCAATGCATTGTATGCCGACCTCGAACCGGGCGATGCCCTCTATATTCCCTATTTCTGGTGGCACCACGTCCAGTCGCTGTCGGACTTCAACATCCTGGTCAATTTCTGGTGGGACCGCGCGCCGGCCCAGCACGCCGAGGCGATGGACGCCTTCGTCCATGCCCTGCTGGCGGTGCGCCGCCTGCCCGAAGGCAAGCGCGATATCTGGAAAGCGATGTTCGAGCACTACGTCTTCGACGTCAACGGCGATGCCGCCGCCCACCTGAGTGATGCCGACAAGGGTATATTGGGTGCGGTGCCGGACAGCGACCTGGCGCAGATGCAGCAGAAGTTGCTGGCGCGGCTGGCCGGACGCTGGCGGCCTACATCCGTTTAACCAGTTCCAGCACGGCGCCTTCGATGGCGGTGCGGACGGCGCGGTCGACGCCATCGGTATGGCTGACCTGGGCGTCGGCATCGAGGCCGAAACGTCCGAGCGCGCCGTGGCTGACATTGTTGAGGATATTGCCGACGCCCTGGACGCCGGTGCTCTTGCCGTCGACCGCCTGGGAGACATCGACGGCATCGAGAATGTCGCCGGTATCGGCGTCGATGATGCGCACGTCGATGGCGATGGAACCATCGCTCTTGCCGTGCGAAACGGTCAGGCCGCCGACGGCGACATCGTTGGACGCATTGCTGGTGCCGAGGTCGTTTTCCGAAATTACGCCTTCGAAGAGATATTGCGCAGCGGTCAGCTTGTGCTGGGCGGCGTCGCCATCCGAAGACCCGTTGGCGCTCAGCATGTGTTCGGCCGCGACGCCGGGCGCCAGTTGCGAACGCTCGACCACGCGGAACTGGCCGGACTTGACCAGGGCGGTGACGAACATATCGGTGGCCGCCTGGGTGTCGACGCCGTTCACGGCGCAGCGGAACTGGTAGATGGCGACGGGCGTGCGCGCCGATAGCGGCTTCGGCGGCAGGGCTTCCAGCGCGCGGGTGGTGGCGGAATCGTCGAGCGTCGGCGTCTTGTCGTCGCCGGCAAAGGCGGGCGCGGCGGCGGCCATGGCGACGAAGGCCACGGCCGCAAGGCAGGTTTTCAGGAGGTTCCTTTGGGCGTGCATCAGCGAAATTCCCTTATGTGCCTTAAGTCTAGGCAGGTGGGGAAGGTCGATCAATTGCCTATTTAGGCTGGAAAGGTGTAGTGTGGCGCGGGACGGGAAAAAGGGCGGGAAGAAGTCATGCAGAAACAGAACGGTTGCCTGACGGCGTTTGTCGTCATCATCGGCATCATCGGAGCGGTTCTTCTGGTCAGCCTGGCGATCGGCGCCTTTTATGCGGCGAACTATATGCACAGCCATCAGGCGCAGATCGACGAGGCTTCGTCGGCGGAATCGTCGGAGGTGGCGGAATCGCTGGCGCCCGATGTCGCCAATGCCGGCGACGGCGCTTTCGTGCGCGATCGCAACCTGCGTCTCGGCGGCCGTTACGAAGCCAGCAGCGACGCCCGTTCCGGCCATCTCAAGCTTGAACGCATCAGCGTCGGCGCGCCGGAATATTTCGACGCTCTCGAAGCCGGCGGCGCGGCGACCGTCAGCCAGGCGCCCTTCGTGCTGGAATTCGGCGACGTCACCAGCCCGGCCGTGACCACGGACGAGGGCACGTCCTATGCGGTTTCGGTCCGCGTCGCCTGCCGGCGTTACAGCCTGACGCGCGACGCATTTACCTGCGAAGGCGAAGGCGCCGGTCCCGGCAAGGTCAGTTTCCGCGGCAAGCTTGATCCCGCTTTCGTGGCCAAGATCACGGTCTCGGGCGGGCCGAAGCCATATTTCCTGGAAAACGCCCTGACCGGCGACCTGACCGTGGGCGGCCAGACGATCAAGGGCGTTACCTTCACCTACTGGGATGATGAATAGGCTTTTAGGATCCCGTTTCGACCTGGCGCAGCAGGCCGAAGCCGCTGTCGCCATCGACCCAGGTGTCGCGGTCGCGCACGATGGCTTGCGGCGGCAGGCCTTGCGTCTGGACGCCCATGCCGGCCATCTTCTTGACAGCGGTGCCGATGGCCATGAACTCGATCAGGCCCTGGCCGATTTCGAGGATATAGGTCTTGCAGCCGACCACTTCTTCGGCGCCGATCGAATCGGCTTCGCGCTTGAGGCGGTCGAGGCAGTGCTCGCGTGCATCGTGGACCAGCGAGGTCAGTTCGGAAATCTCGCCCTTGGCGAAGGATTTCAGGGCCGAGAACAGGCCGCCGACCATGCCGAGGCTATAGATCGAGGTCGACATCAGCAGCTTGACCGGAGCGTAGCCCAGGCTGGCCATGGCCCACAATTCCTCGCCGGTGAGGTCGGAGGTGACGACCTGGCCTGACGGCAGGCCGGGGTGCGACATGGCCGTGCCAGTCATGACCATTTCATGCGTGCCCATCCACGGCAGGACGGTGGTGCGGATGCCAAGCACGGCGTTGGCGCCGTCGGCGCGGGCGGCGTCGGTGATGCGCTGCAGGGCCAGGTGGCGGGTCTTGTTGAAGATGTCGGAATAGTCGGAGATTTCGCCGCGGGCGATCTGCTTGATGGCGCCCAGGATGCCGCCGGTCACGCCCATCGAATAGGCGATATTGCCGAAGACGTGCTGGATCGGCGTATAGCCGGCGTCCATGTGGCAGTACAGTTCCTGGGCGTCGCCGGCGGTGGTGAAGAAATTGCCGCCGCCGTTGCGTGACGTGATGCAGGAGCCGACGAAGAGGAATTCGGTGTTGCCGGACAGGCCGCGCAGGTCGCCCGAGACGCCGGTGACGCCGGTGGCGCCATGGCCTTGCGCTTCCTTGGCCATGCGAGCGAAGGCGTGCATGCGGCCGTCCTGGATGGCTTGCGTCACCTGGGGCACTTCGCCGCCGAGGATGTTGTTGAAACCGGCGCCCAGCGAACCGAGGAAGCCCATCGAATTGACGCTGTTACCCACCACCAGTTCGCCGGCGCTGTAGCCTTTCAGCGCCATGCAGTAGATTTCATTGCCCGATAATCCGCTAACCTTGGCCATGGTGCTTTCTCCCTGTCAGACCTGGGCGACAGATGTCGCTCGTTTGGCGAAATTGTCAACGGACTTAAAGCAGGGTCCTTGCCTTATGCTAAAAGTGAGCATAAGGTGATCGGCACTCGGTAGGACAACACCTCATGCGCCTCAATCCCATTCTCAATACGGACAGCTACAAGGCCAGCCATTTCGCCCAGTACCCGCCCGGCACCGAGGCGGTCTTTTCCTATGTCGAGGCGCGCGGCGGGCCTTATCCTGAGGCTGTTTTCTTCGGCCTGCAGGCGATCCTGAAGCAGGAATTCCTGGCGCCGGTCACCCCCGCCGACATCGACGAGGCGGCCGAGGTGCTGAGTACGCACGGCCTGCCGTTTTATCGTGCCGGCTGGGAGTTGCTGCTCGAACGTCATGGCGGCCGCCTGCCGCTCGACATCCGCGCCGTGCCGGAAGGTACGCTGATCCCGGTGCACCAGCCGCTGATGACCGTGGTCAACACCGATCCGGATTTCTTCTGGCTGACCTCCTACGCCGAAACGGCGCTGCTGCGGGTGTGGTATCCAATCACGGTAGCGACGATCAGCCACGGCGTGCGCCGGATCATCAAGGCGGCGCTGGACAGGACGGCCGACGATCCCGAGGCCGAACTGCCGTTCAAGCTGCACGATTTCGGCGCGCGCGGGGTCTCGTCGGAAGCCTCGGCGGCGCTGGGCGGCATGGCGCACCTGGTCAATTTCAAGGGCACCGACACGCTGAGCGCCATCATGGCGGCGCGGCGGTTCTATCACGAGCCGATGGCCGGCTTCAGCATCCCGGCGGCCGAGCATTCGACCATCACCAGCTGGGGCCGCGACCATGAAGCGGACGCCTATGCCAACATGGTTCGGCAGTTCGGCAAGCCGGGCGGTCTTTATGCGGTGGTGTCGGACAGCTACGACCTCTATGGGGCCGTCGAGCACCTGTGGGGCGAAACCCTGCGGCAACAGGTGATCGACGCCGGCGCTACCCTGGTGGTCCGTCCCGACAGCGGCGATCCGGTGACGGTGGTGGCGAAGACGCTCCACCTGCTGGCCGGCAAATTCGGCGCCACGACCAACGCGAAAGGCTATCGCGTCCTCAATACCGTCCGCGTCATCCAGGGCGACGGCGTCAATCCGGTATCGATCGCCGCGATCCTGGACTGCATCACCGCCGATGGCTTCAGCGCCTCGAACATCGCTTTCGGCATGGGTGGTGCGCTGCTGCAGAAGTGCGACCGCGATACGATGCAGTTCGCTTACAAGGCCTCGGCGGCCAGGGTGAACGGTATCTGGCGTGATGTTTACAAGGACCCTGTGACCGATACGGGCAAGCGTTCGAAGCGCGGCCTGCTCGGGCTGGTGAAAGGCGAGGGCGGCTACACTTGCGTGCCGGTGGCGGCGGACAGCTTTGAGCCGGCCGACGGTATGAATCTGCTGACGCCCGTCTATCGCAACGGCGAACTGCTGCGCGATGACAGCCTGGCTGCCATCCGCGCCCGCGCCGCCGGTTGAGACAGCCATCTTGTAATCCATTACAAGCGTGCTATCCCTGAGACAAATACAAGACAGGGAACGATCATGAAGCGCGCTTATCCGGCGATCCTCGCCGCCTTGTTGCTGGCCGGCTGCGGGCCGAAGCCGATCGACGCCACCTCGTCGGCCGCCGGCGCCGACTGGCCGTGGTACCACGGCAATCCGAACGGCACGCACTATTCGACCCTGGCCCAGATCACACCGCAGAATGTGAAAAACCTGAAGGTGGCGTGGACCTTCGATTCCGGCGACGCCTTCGGTGACGGCGGCAACCAGTCGGACATGGAAGGCAACCCGATGATCGTGCGCGGGCGGCTTTATTTCGTGTCGCCCAAGGGCCGGTTGTTCTGCCTTGATGCCGCGAAGGGCACGAAAACCTGGGTGTTCGATCCCGCCTTCGGCGCGCCGGTGACCAGCCGCCAGCGCCTGCGCGGCGTCAGCTACTGGGCGGATGGCGATGACGAGCGCATCCTGTTCACCTTCGGCACGCACCTGATGGCGGTCAACGCGAAGACGGGCGAACTGATCGCCGGCTTCGGCCATGACGGCGAGGTCGACCTGCGCGATGGCCTGGGCCGTGATCCCAATTCGGTATCGGTCAGCGAGGTGTCGCCGGGTGTGGTCTACAAGGACCTGATCATCATGGGTTCGACCGGCAATACGCCTGGCCATATCCGCGCCTACGACGTCAGGACCGGGGCACTGAAATGGATATTCCACACCATTCCGTGGCCGGGCGAACCGGGCTACGAGACCTGGCCGAAGGACGCGTGGAAGACGGCCATGGGCGCCAATGCCTGGTCGGGCCTGACGCTCGATCCGGAACATGGCCTGGTCTATGCGCCGCTGGGTTCGGCCGGCATGGGCAACAAGGATTTCTACGGCGCCGACCGCCTGGGCGACGATCTTTACGGCACCTCGCTGGTGGCGCTCGACGCCAATACCGGCAAGCGCGTGTGGCATTTCCAACTGGTGAAACACGACGTCTGGGACCGCGATCCGCCGACGCCGCCGACCCTGATCACGGTGCGCCGCAACGGCCAGGACATCCCTGCCCTGGCCCAGCCGACCAAGTCCGGCCAGGTCTTCATCCTTAACCGGCTGACGGGCGAGCCTTTGTTCCCGCTGCAAACCCTGCATCCGCAAGCGTCCGACATCCCCGGCGAAGTCACGGCCGATACCCAGGTCATGCCAACGGCGCCCGAACCTTTCGCCCGCCAGCAGGTGACGGCCGACATCCTGACCAATCGCACGCCGCCCGCCCATGCCGCCGTCGCCAAGGTCTTTGCCGGCGTGCGCTCGCGCGGGCCTTTCGATCCGCCGTCGCGTGACGGCACCATCCTGTTTTCCGGCATGGACGGCGGCGCCGAATGGGGCGGGTCGGCCTACGATCCGCAGACCGGCCTTTTGTACGTCAACGCCAACGAAATGGCATGGATTCTCAAGCTGAAGCCGCAAGCGCCGAAGGTGGCCGGGGCCAGCGGCGAGGCGCTGTACCAGAACACCTGCGCTTCGTGCCATGGCGCCGACCGCCAGGGTTCGCCGCCGGAATTCCCGGCTCTGGTCGGCGTCGGCGATCACATGACCAAGGAGCAGATCGCGACCCAGATCCGCAACGGCGGCGGGCGCATGCCGGCCTTCGGCGGCCAGTATTCGCCGGGTGAGATCGACGCTATCGTCGACTACCTGACGGGCGGTGAAGGCCGGGCGGCGGGGCCGGCGCCGGCCTATCCCGATACTTCGGGCGATGCCTGGACTTTCGACGGCTACACCAAGTTCCTCGATCCCGACGGCTATCCGGCGGTGGCGCCGCCATGGGGCACGCTCCAGGCGATCAACGTCAACGACGGCAAATATGCGTGGAAGATCCCGTTCGGCTCGTATCCGGAGTTGAACGATCCGACGACAGGCTCGGAAAACTACGGTGGCGCGGTCGTGACCGCCGGCGGTGTATTGTTCATCGCAGCCACCATCTACGACAACAAGTTCCACGCCTACGACAAGCGTACAGGGCAATTGTTGTGGCAGGTCGACCTGCCGGCGGCGGGGGCCTCGACGCCCGCCACCTACGCGGTCGATGGCAAGCAGTATGTCGTGATCGGCGCCGGCGGCGGCAAGAACGCCAAGGTCAAGCCGGGCGGTTCGGTGATCGCGTACGCCTTGCCGTAGGCCTCAGGCCTTTCAGTGCAGCGTTTTGAGATAGGCGATCAGGGCCGTGCGCTTGGCCGCGTCCTTGACGCCGGAATACGGCATGGCATTGCCGGGCACCTTGGCCTTGGGATCGGTGAGGAAGGCGTCGAGATTGGCGTCGGTCCACTTGAAGCCCGCCGCCGTCATGGCGGCCGAATATTTGAAGCCTGGCAGCGACCCAGCCTTGCGGCCGGCGACGCCGAACAGGTTCGGCCCGAAGCTGGTCTTGCCCGCCACGGTGGCATGGCAGGCTTTGCACTGGACGAAGACCTGCTGGCCGTCGGTGACCGGATCGGCGATGGCAGGGGCAGCGAGCGACAGGGTCAAGGCGGCGAGAACGAAAATCCGGGGCATGGTACGCCTTAAACGATGAGAAACGGGCCCGCCTATCAGACAACAGGCGGGCCGCTTAGTCAATGTCGGCTTTAGGATCCGTACTCCCTTAGGTTTCCGTCGCGGCGCCCCTTCGGGGTACGACGCAAAGTAGCGCATTGCGGTGTCGCAAAACCTTGAAAGAGATCACTCTTTCGGCGATTTTGCTCCTGGCACTGCGCCATTTGCCTTCGTATCGCGGCAAAATCCTAAGGAAGTACGGACCCTAACCCCCGACCTCGGCGATATTGTCGTCCGAGTCGCGGTCGATCCACTTGTTGTAAGGATCGACACCGACATAGACCGGCTTCTTGTCGACGGTGACGGTGATCTTCTGCACGCCGGTATGGATCGGCTGGCGGGCCATCGACAGCACGTCGGCGGCATTGAACTTGCCTTCGCCGGGCTTGGCGGTGAAAACGCCGATGTCGAAGCTGTCGTTCAGCGGCGTCTCGTTCTCCTTGCCCTTGCCGACCGAATAGAGCTTGTGCGCCTCGACCGTGAAGGTGACGTCGTACTTGCCGTCGGGGCGCTTCACGACATGTGCGTCGCGGGCGCGCAGGTCGACCAGGGTGATCTTCTCGAACAGGTCGGTGATCAGCGCCTGGTCCTGGGGCGTCGTGGCCTGGGCGCGCAGGGCGTCGATCAGCGCCGTCGAGCGCGGATAGGGCGCGCCCTTGAAGGCGTATTGCTGAAGCAGGCTTCTCAGCGCGGCATTGACCTTGTCCTCGCCCAGCCGGTCCTTGAGCAGGTACATGACCAGCGACGCCTTGTTGTAATAGATGTAGGATTCGTGCTGCTCTTTATACAGCGGCATTTCCTGGTCCGGGTCGGTCTGGCGGCCGATCAGGTAGGTGTCGAGCTCGTACTTGAGGAAGCGACGAATCTTGTCGGGACCGTAGAGCTTCTCCATCACCATCAGGGCCGAATATTGCGCCAGGCTTTCGCTCAAGGATTCCGCGCCCTCCTTGTCGGCGCCGACGATCTGGTGCGCCCACCACTGGTGGCCCAGTTCGTGGGCGGTAACGTAGGTGGTGTAGTCGATCTTGTCCGGGTCGCGCACGTCGGCGATGAAGCCGATGCCTTCGGAATAGGGGATGGTGTTGGCGAAGGACTGGGCGAAGGTGGCGTAGGCCGGAAATTCGAGAATCCGCGCCTGCTTGAACTGGAACGGCGAGAAATTGGCCTGGTAGTAGTCGAGTGACGACGCCATGGCGTGCAGCATGCGGTCGACATTGTAGGGATGCTGGGCATCGTAATAGACGGCCAGGTCGATGCCGTCGTGCATCAGGTGCTTTTCCTGGTAATGCGCCGACTGGATCGAGAAGAAGTCGAGAATCGGCACATCGGAGACGAAGCGCGCCGTGCGCCGGCCGGCCGTCGTCGTGTCCGAAACACGATAACCGGGGGCGATCGGCGTCTGGTCGGCCACGGTCGAGACGGTGATGTCCGAGGTGGTCCAGTCGGCGCCGATATAGTTGCGGTTGTCGGCATTGGCGTCGTCGAGCGCGTTCATGCGCTTGAGCGGCGGCAGCTTGTATTTGCGGCGCAGCGCCTTGTCGCTCATTTCCTGGGCGTCGGGGATGCCCAGCCGCGGCGAGACCTCGACATTGTTGAGGAAGGTGCCGTTGTCGACCAGGCGCGTGGTGATGCCGTCATTGCCGAAGCCCTGCTGGGCCTGCGACGCCTGGAAGGCGAGGGTGCGCGTTTCGCCCGGTTGCATCGGACGGTCGAAGACGAAGTGCTTGACGGCGAATTCCGGATAATCCTTGGCCAGGTGCGCGCCGTCGATGGTCAGGGTCTTGAATTTCAGTTCGAACGGCGCGGTCAGGTAGACCTCGGAAATCGGCGCCGCCGTCTTGTTTTCGAGCACGTAGCTGCCGGCCGAGACCAGGCGCAGCTGGTGCGGATAGAGGTCGACCTTCAGCGTGACGTGCGTGATGCTGGGCACGGCCAGCCCGGTCACCGGCGTGAAGGTCTTTTCGAACTTGACCTCGTTCTGCTCGACCTGCTGCTTGGTGTAGTACTTGTTGAGGATGTTGGTGTTGTAGAAGATGAAGCCACCCAGCGCGACGAAAGCCACCAGCGCCACGGCGAAGATGGCGCCGGCGCCGCTTTTCAGCCGGGCGGGGACGAGGGCCAGGCGCGCCGACAGGTTCGACACCACGCCGCGCCGCCACAGCAGGTGGGCGATGACCAGCAGCATGACGGCGAAGGCCGCCCAGTAGAGCCTGAACACCAGCCAGCCGATCCAGAACTGGCCGAGGCCGTTCATGTCCGATGTCGGCATCTGCGGGCCGCCGCCGTAGAGATAGAGGTGGTGGTCGAAGCCGAGCACGCCGGCGACGATCTGGAAGATCACCCACAGCACCATGACGGCCCAGCCGACGAACTTGTTGGGCGAGAGGGCCTGGACGAAGATCGCCAGCACGGCTGTCAGGCTGAGGCTGAGCGTGAACGGCAGGACGTACCACAGGAGATACTTGCCGAACTCGAAGTGGCTGTAGCCCTTGAACAACTGCACGCCGACATCGGCGACGACCGAGAACAGCAGGGTCGAGAACAGCACGATCATCAGGGCGGCCGCCTTGGGGACGACGAAGGCCCAGTTGGGAATGGCGGTGGCGTCGATGATTTCGTGGATGCGGCGGCCGCGTTCGCGCCACACCAGTTCGCCGGAATAGAAGATGGCGACGATCATGGCGAAGAACAGGAAGCCGGCGCTGATCTGCGGCGACACCATGACGCGCGTCACCGGATAGATGGCGGTGCCGTAGATCTGGTTGGCGCTGAAGGTCATCAGCACGGTGAGGGCGACCGCCAGCAGCATCAGGATGGCATAGACCGGGCCGGTGAAGACCTGGGCGGCTTCGAAGCGCGTGCGTTTGACCAGGGTCGCCAGCGCCGTGGCCGCGCCGAAGCTGGGCGTGGCGGTGCGCGCCGGGGCGATCGGGGCCCTGGCCGCGGCCTCCGCCTTTTTCTGCAGCTTTTGCGCCTTGGACAGCTTGGTGCCGACGCTGTCGAAGCGCAGCAGGAAGCGGGTGAGGAAGACAAGGCCGATGCCGATGGCGACATAAAGGAGGCGGTTATAGAGGATGACGCCGGTAAACGGCGGCAGTTTTGAGTTGCTTTCGTCCGCCGTCCAGTAGCGCGTCACCTCGCCGATGGCGCCGCCGCCGAACGGATCGAGCCAGGCATAGACGTGGCGCGCCATCTCGCTTCTGCCGGACAGGGTGGACAGGCCGAGATAGATGACCAGCAGGGCGACGGCCGTGAGGTAGCTGCCCATCATCGATTTGGTCAGTGTCGCGGCAGACGAGAACACCGCCACCATGAACAGCACCGACGGCAGGGCGATCAGGAAAAACGGCCAGGCATAGAAGGCGATGTTGAACGGCCCGAGCGTATCCTTGTCGAGCCACGGCATCAGGCTGCCCACCATGATGCCGAGCAGCACGCTGAGCAGGCACAGGGCGCAGACCAGGAAAGCGCCGAGCGTGCGGCCGAAGATATAGTCCGAGGTGTTCATGCGCGTGGTGTAGAGCAGCGGCCCGAAGGCGGTCTCCTGGTCGCGGATGACCAGGTTGGCGCCGAACGCCGTCGTCACGAACATGAAGAAGGTGGTCAGCACCGACAGGGCGACGATGATGACGATCGGCGCGTTCTTGTGGACATTGGCGCCGGCGATGATGCTGATCTGCGGCGCCGCGATCATGGCGAAGCCGAGCAGCAGGAAAATGATGAACGAGACCCAGAAGGTGGGACTCTTGAGCTGGTAGTTCAGCTCGAAACCGGCGACGGATGCCCACATGGTCAGGCCGCCTTCTTGCCGTGGATGGTCATGAAATAGAGGTCTTCGAGGCTGCCGGCGACATTTTCGAAGCCATCGCCGGGATCGCTGTCGGCGGCGATATGGATGACGGTCTTGCCGGCGAACAGGCGTTGCGAGATCAGGGTGTACTTCGCCTTGTAGGCGTCGAGCTGGTCGCGCTCGATGGTCTTTTTCCACACGCGGCCTTTCAGCGAGGCGACCAGCTCACCCGGCGCGCCTTCGAGCTGGATCTGGCCGGCGGCCAGGATCGCCATCCTGGGGCAGAGATCGGCGACATCCTCGACGATGTGGGTCGACAGGATGACAACGACGTCGTCGCCGATGCCGGCCAAAAGGTTGAGGAAGCGATTGCGTTCCTCGGGGTCGAGGCCTGCGGTCGGTTCGTCGACGATGATCAGTCTGGGATTGCCCAGCAGCGCCTGGGCGATGCCGAAGCGCTGGCGCATGCCGCCGGAAAAGCCGGCCAGCGCCTTGTTGCGCACGTTCCACAGATTGACCTGCTCCAGCAGGCTGCACACCGTATCGTTACGCTCCTTGCCGTTCGACAGGCCTTTCAGCACCGCCAGGTGGTCGAGCATGGCATAGGCCGATATGCGCGGATAGACGCCGAAATCCTGCGGCAGGTAGCCCAGGGATTCGCGCAATTTTTCGGGCTGGGCGATGACGTCGACATCGCCGAAGCGGATGCTGCCCGACGATGGCGTCTGCAAGGTGGCGATGCAGCGCATCAGGCTCGACTTGCCGGCGCCGTTGGGGCCCAGCAGGCCGAACATGCCCTTGGGCAGGTCGAGATTGACGCCGTCGAGGGCGCGCACCCCGTTTGCGTAAACGTGGGTCAGGTTTTCGATACGTAGCATGCTTATCCCCCTCCGGCGGCGGGTATAGGGCCGGGTTTCGGCGCGAGTGTAGCGGGAAAGCCGGCTTTGTCATGTGAATTCCGCGGCATCCCGACGCAAAGGCCGCCGCCTGTGCCTTCGACGCATATGTGATTGTCATGGGCGGCGATATGGGATTAGACTGTCACAAAAGCCGCACAAAACCTGCGCGGAAACAATGGCTGGAAACGCTTACAGGACCGCGCCCATGATGTTTCGTCCCTCGAATGCCCTGATCGGCCTGGTCGGCGATATCGGCGGCACCAATGCCCGTTTCGCCATCGCCCGCGTCTTCGGCGAAGACACCGAGCTGGAACATTGTCATTCGCTGGCCTGCGCGCGTTTCGACGATTTCTACGCCGCGCTCGACGGCTATTTCGAAAAGGTCGGCGAGATGCCGCGTCTCGACTTCGCCATCCTGGCCGTGGCCGGGCCGGTGCGCGAAGGCGAAATCCGCTTCACCAATCTTGACTGGGTGGTGCGCGAAAGCGCGCTGCGCCACAAGACCGGAGCGCCCGTCGTCAAGCTGATCAACGACTATGCCGCCCTGGCCTATGGCTTGCCGCACCTCGGGCCGGCCGATACCTTCACCATTGGCGGCGCCAATTCGGGCTATGGCGACGTCTATGCCGTCATGGGGGCAGGGACCGGTTTCGGCGCGTCGGTGCTGATCGACAGTCCCGCCGGCGCGGTCTGTCTGTCGACCGAAAGCGGCCATGTCGCCTTCTCGCCGGTCGGCGATTTCGAACTGGCGATCGACGCGGCGATGCGGCGCAAGTTCGGCCGGGTGACGGTCGAGCATATCCTGTCGGGCAACGGGTTGGTCAATCTCTACGAAGCCATCTGCGAGGTGCGCGGGGAAGTGCCGCGAGCCTTGAGTGCCGCCGAGATCACCGATGTTGACGGCGAGGCGGGGTGTCTCGATACGGTCATGACCTTCTGGGACATCATGGCCGGCGTGGCCGGTGATTTCGTGCTGTCGCACGGCGCGACCTCGGGCGTCTTCATCGCCGGCGGCATCGCGCCCAAGGTCATGAAGCACCTCGACGCCGCCCGTTTCCGCGCCCGCATGGAAAACAAGCCGCCGATGTCCGCCATGGTCCAGGGCGTGCCGTCGCGCATCATCACCCACGCCTATCCGGCGCTGATCGGCGCGGCCAATGCGCTGTCGCAGCAGGAAATGATGCTGGTGGCCCATCCGGAAATGGCCCAGCCGCATATCCATATTTCGTAGGTTCGTAGGTTCGTAGGTGTCGGTCAATTCCCAATTTTCCTTCCCCGTTTACGGGGAAGGTGGCGCGGAGTGAAGCGACGCGACGGAAGGGGGAATTCCGCCGTCCTTTCCCCTTCCACCGCTTCGCGGTCCCCCTTCCCCGTAAACGGGGAAGGAAAAGGATAGCGCAAAAACCTCAGATTTCCTGATTGTACTTGCCGATTTCGGGATATTTGGCCAGGCGCGGCTTGACCTCCTTGCGGAACAGGTCGCGCATGTCGTCTTCCGAACGCAGGCTTTCGACCACGACCACCAGTTCCGGCTTGTTCGACGAGGCGCGGACCAGCACCCACGAGCCGTCGTCCAGGTGGACGCGCGCCCCGTTGACGGTGATCACTTCCTTGATCTTGCGGCCGAGGATTTCGCCGCCCGATTTGCCCAGGTCCTCGTATTCCTTGACGATTTTCGCCAGCACGTCGTACTTGACCTCGTCGCCGCAATGCGGGCTCATGGTCAGGCTCGTATAGGCCACCGGCAGGGCGTCCTTCAGTTCGCTAAGCTTCTTGTCGCCGTTGCGGTCAAGCATGGCCAGGATCCACGACGCCGCCACCAGGCCGTCGTCATAGCCGCGGCCGAGCGGCGCGTTGAAGAAGAAGTGGCCCGACTTCTCGAAGCCGGCCAGCGCCTTCAGTTCCGACGTCTTGCGCTTGATGTAGGAGTGGCCGGTCTTCCAGTAGACGGTGGTGGCGCCGTTCTTTTTCAGGATGTCGTCGGTGGCGTAGAGGCCGGTCGACTTGACGTCGACCACGAAGGTCGCGTCCTTGTACTGCTCGGAAAGATCACGCGCCAGCATCAGGCCGATCTTGTCGGCGAAGATTTCCTCGCCCTTGTCGTCGACCACCCCACAACGATCACCGTCGCCGTCGAAGCCGAGCGCCAGGTCGGCGCCCGTCGCCTTCACTTCTTTGGCCATTTCCATCAGCATGTGATGGTCTTCGGGGTTGGGGTTGTATTTGGGGAAGGTATTGTCGAGGTCGGTGTCCATCTCGATGACCTCGGCGCCCATGGCGCGCAGCACTTGCGGTGCAAAGGCCCCGGCCGTGCCGTTGCCGCAGGCGCACACCACCTTCAGCTTGCGCTTCAACTGCACCTTGGCCGAGATGTCGGCCATGTAGCGGTCCTGCACGCCTTCTATCATCTTGACGCTGCCGCCGGGGCGCTCAACGCCCTGGCCGCCAAGCACGATCTCCTTCAGGCGGCCGATTTCCTCGGGGCCGAAGGTCAGGGGCGCCTTCGAGCCCATCTTGACGCCGGTCCAGCCGTTTTCATTGTGCGAGGCGGTCACCATGGCGACGCAGGCGGCTTCCAGGTCGAACTGGGCGAAATAGGCAATCGGCGACAGGGCCAGGCCGATGTCGAGCACTTCGCAGCCGGCCTGCATCAGGCCCAGCATCAGGGCGTTCTTGATGTTGATCGAGTAGCTGCGGAAATCGTGGCCCACCACGACGCGCGGCGTGACGCCGATCTCATGGAAATAGGTGCCGAGGCCGAGACCCAGCGCCTGGACGCCGAGATAGTTGAGGTCATTGCCGAACAGCCAGCGCGCATCGTATTCGCGGAAGCCGGTCGGCGCCACGACCGCGTTGGTCTCATAGCCATAGCTGTTGGGCTTGACGCCGGTTTTGGGGAGCAGGGCCATGGCAGTCGTCCTTCTATCGGTCTGATTTCACGAGGGATTTGTAAAGTCCGGCATAGGCCTCGCCGCTGCCGGTCCACGAAACGTCGCACCTCATGCCGCATTTCTGCATCTTCGTCCATACGGACCTGTCGGCAAAAATATCAACGGCGCGTCGTATCGCGTGGCGGAGGTTGTCGTGGGTGACGCCGGCGAACTGGAATCCGGTGGCCACGCCGGCCTTGAGCGCGGCTGTATTGGCGTCGATCACGGTATCGGCAAGGCCGCCGGTGCGCGCCACGATGGGTACGCAGCCATAGCGCAGGCCGTAAAGCTGGGTCAGTCCGCAGGGTTCGAAGCGCGACGGGATGAGGATGCCGTCCGAGCCACCCTGCAGCAGGTGCGAGAAGGCTTCGTCGTAGCCGATGTGTACGCCGATTTTTCCGGGATGGCGGGCGGCGCCGGCTTTCACCTTGTCCTCGACCGCCGGGTCGCCGGCGCCGAGAATGGCCAGGCGCACGCCCATGGCGACGACATCGTCGAACAGGTCGGCCAGCACATCGATGCCTTTTTGCCCCGTCAGGCGGCTGACGACGCAGAACAGCGGCCCCTTGCCGGGTTTGAGACCCAGGGCTTTCTCGACGGCTTTCCTGCTGGCCTTGCGCGCCGACAGCGACGCCGCCGAATAGGCGGCGGGCAGGGCGGCGTCGGCGGCCGGGTTCCAGACGTCGGTGTCGATGCCGTTGACGACGCCGGAGACGTGGTCGCCGCGTAGCTGGATAATGCCTTCCAGGCCCATGCCGAAGTCGGGCGTGCGGATTTCCTCGGCATAGGTCGGCGACACGGTGGTGATGCGTGTCGCCGCCAGCAGGGCGCCTTTCAGGAAGCTGACATCGTCCCAGTATTCGACGCCTTCCATGGTCCAGGCGGCGTCGGGCAGGCCAAGCTGGCCGAAGATTTCGCCGCCGAAGCGGCCCTGGAAGGCGAGGTTGTGGATGGTCAGGACGCTCGGCACCGCGGCAGCGCGGCCTTCGGCATAGCGCATATACACCGTCGCCATGGCCGCCTGCCAGTCATGGGCATGGACCAGGTCGGGCGTGACAGCCTTGCAAGCCCCGCCGGCGAGTTCGCAGGCGGCGAGACCCAGGGCAGCGAAGCGACGCCAGTTGTCGGGCCAGTCCTTGCCCTTGGCGTCGGTATAGGGGCCGCCTTGGCGGTCATAGAGCGTTGGAGCGTCGAGCAGCAGCCACGCCTGGCCTGCATGGTCGTGGCGTGTCAGGTGGGCTTCGACGCCCAGCAGGCTTTTCCAGGCGTGGACGGTTTCGCCCTCGCCGAGCCTGGTCTTCACGACGGGATAGGCCGGCAGCAGGGTGGTCATGACGACGCCGTGCGGCGCCAGGGCGCCCGGCAGGGCCCCGGCGACATCGGCCAGCCCGCCGGTCTTGATGACGGGATAGGCTTCGGAGGCAACGGAGAGGACGTTCACCTCCACTTCTCCCCTTTTAAGGGGAGAAGGTGGCGCGTAGCGCCGGATGAGGGGGCATTCCATCGGTGGCGAGACCCCTCACCCGATCGGCTTCGCCTTGCTCGCCTCTCGTCCTCTCCCCTTGAAAGGGGAGAGGTGAGATAAGTGACAAATGCGCTGTTCATAGCCTTACCCCAGATTGTCGATCATGCTTTGGGTGATCAGGCACACGCCGCTGGCGGTGCGGCGGAAGCGGGCGGCATCGAGCTCGGGGTCCTCGCCGACCACCAGGCCTTCGGGGATGACGACGCCGCGGTCGATGACCACCTTGCGTAACCGGGCCTTCTCGTTGATGACGCAACGCGGCAGCACCACCGCCTCGTGTAGTTCGGCGTAGGAATGGACGTGGACATTGCTTGAAATCAGACTGTTGTGCACGGCCGCGCCCGAGATAATGCAGCCACCCGAGACCAGCGACGATACCGCCATGCCGCGGCGGCCGTCGGTATCGTGGACGAACTTGGCTGGCGGCGTCATTTCCTGGAAGGTCCAGATCGGCCATTCCCGGTCATAAAGGTCGAAATGGGGCGTCGGCTGGGTCAGGTCCATATTGGCCTCCCAGTAGGCGTCGACCGTGCCGACGTCGCGCCAGTAGGCTTCCGGCTCGCGCGGGGCGCGCACGCAGGATTGCGAGAAGCGGTGCGCCACCGCCTTGCCGTGCTGGACCAGGTGCGGAATGATATCCTTGCCGAAGTCGCGGCTGGAACTGGGGTTGGCGGCGTCGGCCTTGAGCTGCTCGATCAGGAATTTGGTCTTGAAGACATAGATGCCCATCGAGACGAGGGAGACGTCCGGCTTGCCCGGCATGGCGGGCGGATCGGCCGGCTTTTCGACGAAGGCGGTGATCTGGTCGCTTTCGTCGACCGCCATGACGCCGAAGGCCGTGGCCTGGGCGCGCGGCACTTCCATGCAGCCGATGGTAACGTCGGCATTGCGGTCGCAATGCTGGCGCAGCATCAGCTCGAAATCCATCTTGTAGATGTGGTCGCCGGCCAGGATCAGCATGTATTCAGGGCCGTGGGCCTCGATGATGTCGATGTTCTGGAAGACGGCGTCGGCGGTGCCTTCGTACCACTGGGTCTCGGAAACACGTTGCGACGCCGGCAGGATGTCGAAGCTTTCGTTCCGTTCCGGGCGGAAGAAGTTCCAGGCATATTGCAGGTGGCGGATCAGCGAGTGCGCCTTGTACTGCGTCGCCACGCCGAAACGGCGGATGCCGGAATTGAGGGCGTTGCTAAGCGAGAAATCGATGATGCGCGCCTTGCCGCCGAAATAGACCGCCGGCTTGGCGCGGATGTCGGTCAGTTCGTTGAGGCGCGAGCCGCGCCCTCCGGCCAGGACGTAGGCCATGGTGTCGCGGGCCAGGGGCCGGGTGCTGGATACGCTCATGGGGACTTCCCTCCTTGGATTTTTTCGCCCGGCCTTCAGGCCGGGTCGTATTCAAAAAACAATGCAGACAGGGCCGGGATGGTGATGGCCGCGCCGCCGTCTTCCGCCGTGCAGCCGCCCATATTACCGTTTCCAGCGCCGCCGTAAACGTTTGCATCGGAATTGAGCGCCTCGCGCCAGCGTCCGTTGCGCGGCAGGGGCAGGCGATAGCCGGACAACATCTGGCCGCTCATATTGACGACGACGGCGATCGGCGCGGCCTCATCGGCCCAGCGTACCCAGGCGAAGACGGAATTGCGGCTGTCGTCGACGATCAGCCATTCGAAGCCGTTGCCCTCGCAGTCGCGCTGGTGCAGGGCCGGGCGCGAGCTGTAAAGGTGGTTGAGGTCGCGCACCCAGTCACGCATGCTGGCGTGCTGGCCGGCGCCCAGAAGGTCCCAGTCCAGGCTGCGCGCCTCGCTCCATTCGCGGCGCTGGGCGAATTCCTGGCCCATGAACAGCAGCTTCTTGCCGGGATAGCCCCACATCAGGCCGTAATAGGCGCGCAAGGACGCAAACTTCTGCCAGTCGTCACCCGACATCTTGCTGAGCAGGGTGCCCTTGCCGTGGACGACCTCGTCATGGCTGATCGGCAGCACGAAGTTTTCCGAGAAGGCGTAGGTCAGGCCGAAGGTGATGTCGTTGTGGTGCCAGGAACGATGGATCGGCTCGCGCTGCATATAGCGCAGGCTGTCGTTCATGAAGCCCATGTTCCATTTGAAATTGAAACCGAGCCCGCCCGAGGATGGTGGCTGCGACACGCCCGGCCACGACGTCGATTCCTCGGCGATGGTGACGACGCGCGGATGTTCGCGATGCAGGTCGTCATTGACGCGGCGCAGGAATTCGACCGCCTCCCAGTTCTCGCGTCCGCCCTGGTCGTTGGGCAGCCATTCGCCTTCTTTTCGTGAATAGTCGCGATACAGCATCGAGGCCACGGCATCGACGCGCAGGCCGTCGATATGGAAGCGCTCGGCCCAATAGAGGGCGTTGTTGACCAGGAAGGACGACACTTCGCGGCGGCTGAAATTGTAGATCGCCGTCGTCCAGTCGGGATGGAAGCCGAGCCGCGGATCGGCGTGTTCGTACAGGTGCGTGCCGTCGAATTGCGCCAGGCCGTGGGCGTCCATGGGGAAATGCGCCGGCACCCAATCGAGGATGACGCCAATCCCCGCCTGGTGGGCGCCATCGACGAAGCGCGCCAGGCCGGCGGGATCGCCGAAGCGGGCCGACGGGGCGTAAAGCCCGGTCGTCTGATAGCCCCACGAGGCGTCGAGCGGATGTTCGGAAACCGGCATCAGCTCGATATGGGTGAAACCCATGTCGAGGACGTAGGGGATCAACTGTTCGGCCAACTGGTCCCAGGTGAGGAAATCGCCGGCGCCGTCGCGCCGCCACGAGCCCGCATGAACCTCGTAGATGCTGACCGGCTGGCGCCGCGCATCGGCCGATGCCCAGAAATCGAGATGGGCGGCGTCGCCCCAGGCATGGCCGGAGGACACCGGCGTCACCGAGGCGGTGGCCGGGCGCATCTCGGAGCGGTAGGCGAGGGGGTCGGCCTTCTGCGGCAGCCGGACGCCGTCCGGGCCGGTGATTTCGTATTTGTAGGCGCGGCCCGGGCCTATATTGGGCAGGAAGATTTCCCACACGCCGGTATCCAGGCGCCGGCGCATGCCGTGGCGACGACCGTCCCAGTCGTTGAAGTCGCCGACCACCGCCACGCGCCTGGCATTGGGCGCCCAGACGGCGAAATGCATGCCGGGATAGCCTTCGTGTTCTATGGCGTGGGCGCCCAGCACGTCGAACAGGCGCTTGTGGCTGCCCTCGTTCATCAGGTAGTCGTCGATCGGCCCCAGCACCGGCCCGAAGCTGTAGGGATCGGTGACCAGCCATTCCGCGCCGCCAGCCTGGGCACGATAGGTCAGCGGCTGGGCTTTGGTCAGCTTGACCGGGCCTTCGAACAGGCCATTGCCGATGGCCTGCAAAAAGCCCAGGGACTTGCCCTTGGCGGTGAAGGCTTCGACCGTCTCCGCGCCCGGCAATAACGTGCGGGCGATCCAGGATTTGTCGATGTGGTGGACGCCCAGCAGGCGAAAGGGATCGTCGTGAAGACCGTCGGTCAGGGCGTCCAATTCGCTGCGGGCTGGTGTCAAATCATACCCCAAATATCGGCCGCGTATTCACGGATCGTTCGGTCGGAGGAAAACCAACCCATATTGGCAGTATTATGAATAGCCCGCATCGTCCAGTCCGAAGATGCCGTCCACGCCGCGTCGATGTCACGTTGTTTTGAACGGTAGGCCTCGAAGTCGGCGCACACCATGAACCAGTCGGAATGGCGCAGGTCGGCGACGAGGTCGCTGTAACGATGCGGATCGTCGGGAGAAAACACGCCGGTCTCGATGGCGGAGAGCGCCTGGGCCAGCGCCGGCGAGGCGTCGATGGAACCTTGCGGTTCGTAACCGGCGGCGCGGCGGGCGGCCACTTCGTCGGCGGTCATGCCGAAGATGAAGATGTTGTCGTCGCCGACGCAGTCCTTGATCTCGATATTGGCGCCGTCGAGCGTGCCGATGGTGAGCGCGCCGTTGAGGGCGAACTTCATGTTGCCGGTGCCTGACGCTTCCAGTCCCGCCGTCGAAATCTGTTCGCTGAGGTCCGCCGCCGGCACGATCAGTTCGGCCAGCGAGACGTTGTAATTGGGAACGAACACGACCTTCAGCAGGTCGCCGACCGCCGGATCGGCATTGATGCGCCGGGCCACATCGTTGGCCAGCTTGATGATCTGCTTGGCGCGATGATAACTGGACGCCGCCTTGCCGGCGAAGATCTTGACGCGCGGCACCCAGTCCTTTTCCGGATGCAGGCGGATCTGGTCGTACAGCGCCACGGCTTCCAGGATGTTCATCAGTTGCCGTTTGTATTCGTGGATGCGCTTGATCTGGACGTCGAACAGGGCGTCGGGATCGGTGCGCACACCCATGGTCCTGCGCAGGTATTCGCTCAAGGCGGCCTTGTTGGCGCGCTTGACGGCGGCGAACCTGGCCTGGAACGTCGCGTCGGTGGCGAAGGCGTTGAGCTTGCCCAGGGCTTCGGCGTCGTCGAGGAAGGCGTCGCCGATCGCCTCGCGCACCAAACCGGTGAGGCCGGGATTGCACTGCTGCAGCCATCGGCGCGGGGTGATGCCGTTGGTCTTGTTGTTGATACGCTCGGGGAAGAGGCGGTGCAGGTCCTTGAATACCGTCTTGCGCATCAGGTCGGTATGCAGGGCGGCCACGCCGTTGACGCTGTGCGAACCGGCGAAGGCCAGGTTGGCCATGCGCACGCGGCGTTCGCCGTGCTCGTCGATCAGCGATACCGCGGCAATGAAGGCGTCGTCGCCGGGCGCCATCTTGCCGGCCTTCTTCAGCAGGCGGGCATTGATGGCGTAGACAAGTTGCATATGGCGCGGCAGCAGGCGTTCGAACAGCGGCAGCGGCCACGATTCCAGCGCTTCGGGCAGCAGGGTATGGTTGGTGTAGCTGATGGTGCGCTGGGTGATGTCCCAGGCTTCGTCGAAGGCCAGGTTGTGCACGTCGATGAGCAGGCGCATCATCTCGGCCACCGACACGGCCGGGTGGGTGTCGTTGAGCTGGATCGCCGCCTTGTCGGGCAGGGTGCGGATATCGCCGAAATATTGCAAGTGGCGGCGCAGGATATCCTGCAATGACGCCGACGAGAAGAAGTACTCCTGGCGCAGGCGCAGTTCCTGGCCGGCCGGCGACGAATCGGCGGGGTAGAGGACGCGGGTCAGGCTTTCGGCGCGCGCCTTGTCGGCCAGGGCGCCGATGTGGTCGCCGGCATTGAAGGCGTCGAGGCGGATCGGATCGATGGCGTGGGCAGTCCACAGGCGCAGGGTGTTGACGCGCTTGCCGCGCCAGCCCACGACCGGTGTATCGACCGCCACGGCGATGACCTGCTCGCCGTGCGCCCATTTCGGCAGGGCGGCCTCGTCGGCCACGACCTCGCCGCCGAAGGAGATCTTGTAGCAGCTTTCCTGGCGTTCGAACTCCCACGGATTGCCATATTCCAGCCAGGTTTCCGGCAGTTCGACCTGCCAGCCGTCGTCGATGCGCTGGCGGAACATGCCGTTGACGTAGCGGATGCCGTAGCCATAGGCCGGCAGTTCCAGCGAGGCCAGGCTTTCCATGAAGCAGGCCGCCAGCCGGCCGAGGCCGCCATTGCCGAGCGCCGCGTCGGGTTCCAGTTCGCGGATGATATCGAGATCGACCTCGAGCAATTGCAGGGCCTCGCGTACGGGCTCCATGACGCCGAGGTTCGACAAGGCATCGCGCAACAGGCGGCCGATGAGGAATTCGAGCGACAGGTAATAGACGCGCTTGGCGCCGGCGGCGTGGGCGGCGCGGGTCGAGGCCATCCACTTGTCGATGATCCGGTCACGGATGGTCAGCACCGTGGCGGTCAGCCAGTCGCGCGGCCGGGCGGCGCGGCGG